>ERZ772831.61-NODE-61-length-92437-cov-12.327618_pt1 | contig 92437 bp, 98 predicted proteins | sample MGYA00580858_ERZ772831 | MGnify/ENA primary metagenome ERZ772831 (study PRJEB29015, sample SAMEA2737694) | human gut metagenome | biome: human gut; feature: human-associated habitat; material: faeces | place: China | collected 2012 ... | reverse complement strand
AGGGCTACCGCCGCTACATCGAATACTACATCAAGCCGCAGCTGGGCGACAAGCAAATCTCCCTCATCTCCCAGCAGGACATCCAGCGGATGTACCGCCGCCTAAAAACGGAGGGGCGCATCCACGAGCACCCCGAAATGGATCATCAGCTCTCCGACTCCATGGTGTGCCACATCCATTCCACCCTCCACGCCGCGCTGAAGGACGCGGTGCAGGCGCATGTCATTCCCAGAAATCCTACTGAGGGGACAACGGCGCCCAAGCCCAACTACAAGCCCAAGCGCATCCTGACCGGCGAGGAGCTGGATGCCTTCCGCGCGGTGGTGGAGCAGGACGAGGTGTGGCGGGACTTCTTCCAGACGGAGCTGATGACCGGCCTGCGCCGCGGTGAGATCTGCGGACTGCAATGGAGCGACTTCGACGGGGATGCCGGGATGCTGAAGGTGTGCCGCACCCTCCACAGCCAGCGGAAGGGCGAGTACACCGTCGGCGAGACAAAGACCAATCAGGGCATGCGCACTATCATCCTGCCGCACAGCGTGACTGATATCCTGCGGCGGCGCAAGGCGGATACCATCAGCCAATGGATATTCCCCGACCCAGTGAAGCCGGAGGATCCTGTCAACCCCGGCTCGGCCTACCTCCACATGAAAACGCTGCTCCGGCGGGCTGGGCTGCCCAGTATCCGCTTCCACGACCTGCGTCATACCTTCGCCACACACGCCCTCACCAGCGGTGTGGACGCCAAAACGCTGTCGGGGATTCTGGGCCACACCAACGCATCCTTCACGCTGGACACCTACACCCATGTCACAACCGATATGCAGAAGACAGCCTGCGGCATCGTAGGCGGCTTCATGGAAGATATCTTCGGAAAGGAGTTGAAACCGTGGCAAGAAAACGAAAAGCCGGAGACGGAACGGTAAGGCAGCGCAAGGACGGACGATGGGAAGGCCGCATCGTCATCGGCTACGATGATAACGGCTATCCCAAAACGAAAAATGTTCTCGCTAAAACCAAGAAGGAGTGCGTCGAGAAGCTCCAAAAGCTCAAGGAGGAATGCGGCGGACTGAAGCCGGAGAAGGTGCGGCCTGAGATGCCCTTCGGGGACTGGCTGACATACTGGTACGAGAATCACTCCAAGCCTAAAATCCGCCCCACCACGCAGGAGACCTACGAGAGCCGCATCCGCCTGCATATCATTCCGGAGATTGGGGACATCCCGCTGAACAAGCTGACACAGAATGACCTGCAGCAGTTCTACGGTCGGCTCAAGAAAAGCGGCCGGAAGCGGTTCACCGACAAGTACGGCGAAGGGCTGTCCGACCGGATGGTGCGCATGTGTCATGCCACCTGCCGCTCCGCATTGGAGAAGGCGGTACAGGATGGGCTGATCCGTGTGAACCCGGCCGTTGGCTGCAAACTGCCGCCGAAGAAGGCACGGGAGATGCAGGTGCTGACACGGGAGGAATTGCAGCGGTTTCTCATTCAGGCGAAGTTTGAGGGGTACTACGAAGTCTTCCTTCTGGACTTGGCCACCGGCCTGCGCCGGGGCGAACTCATGGCGCTGCAGTGGGACGATCTGAACTTCAAAACCGGTGTGCTGAATGTGAATAAGCAGGTCTACGATGTGCGCGGTCAGCTTCAAATCAGCACGCCCAAGACAAAGAACTCTGTCCGCAAGATCGTCCTGCCGCCCGCGGTGGTGGCAGTGCTGCGGGAGTACAAAAAGACGGTGGACTCCCGATGGATGTTCCCGTCGCCGGTGAAGGAGGACTGCCCCATTACACCCGGCGTGGTACGGCGCAGATTGCAGCTCATCCTGGAACACGCTGGGTGCAAGCATGTGCGCTTCCATGATCTGCGCCACACCTTCGCAACGCTGGCGCTGGAGAATGGCATGGATGTGAAAACACTCTCCGCCATGCTGGGTCATGTGTCGGCAGCCACCACGCTGGACATCTATACCCACATCACCGATGACATGCGGCTTATGGCCGCCGCCAACATCGACCGAAGTATCGGCAAAGCGGTGCCGCAGGAGGACGCTTCAGAGCCGGGGCAGGAAACTGCCCCGGCCCAGGCGGAAAAGCTGAGAATGACCGATTTCAAGCCCTATGTGGGCCGCAAGCGCCGATCCGGCACGGGCTGTGTCACCGAAATCAACGACCACCTCTTCGAGGGACGCTATTCCCCCAAATGGCCCGACGGCAAGAAACACGCCCGCAACATCTACGCCCATACCCGCGAGGAGTGCGAGGAGAAACTGAAAGTGCTGATCGTGGAGATGAAGGCAGAGATTGCGGAAGCACAGCGACTGAAAGATATGGGCGAAGGCGATGGACGGCCACTGAAGGAGAGGAAGGGCAAGCGGGCCAGAAAGTAAGCTCATCCCCGCCATGGGTGCCAATCCATTGGTACCCATGGCGGTTTCTTTTTTGGAAAGAAACTACGCTGCAGCAATCAAATGATGTGAAGCAAAACCAGCGGCTGATATTATTCTTCGTCACTCCCAGAATGCTTTTCCATAAGAATATTGAGCTTATGAATCTCTTCATCAATCATTAACACTGTCTGTTCTGCAAGGGTAGTCACCATTTCGTACATGGTTTTCAACATGCCCGTATGCAGGTCAGTTGTAGATTCGTTGCAAGGAGCTTCTTTTGATAAGAAATCTTGCTTCTGCATTTCGAGTTCGTTAAGTCTGTTTACGGCGCGCTCTCTTTTTTTAAGCAAATCATCAAGCCAACTATCCATAAATCTCCTGGTGTGCCTTAGTTTTACCAACTGGGCGCGATTAAGCCTAAGATACTTTATGGTATAGTTTGCGGGATTAGAACCAGAATATGCACACAGCATATCGTCTTCATTAAGGAAAATATGTTCTGAGGGGAGTTCTTTTAAGGTGTCAATAAAACGTGGGATGTTTTCTTTACACACATGCGTTGTACAAGTTTTACAATCGCGAATGCATCCTGCTGTGCGCTGAATCCATCTGCTTCTCTTATATGAGTTACACCGTGGACAGGTATATCGTAAATTTTCGCATGACGCTTCAAGGGAGGGGAATTCTTTTTGAGGGCGAAAATGATCGATATTAAATGTTGCTCCAGGGGATTCACTTTCTGATATCGTGCAATAAGCGCATGAAAAATCGGTTACTTTGCGCAAATACTCGCGATACTTTGGATATTGATCGTACTTTGGAGGATTCAGATATTCTAATTTGGGCATTATGCCATTAGTCATTCTTCATTTCCTCCAAATAGCGATTGAGTTCCTCATAAAGTTTAGAGAGTTTTTCTTCGTTAGCCTGCTGTTTCTTAGCAAACTCATCTTTTGCTTGCTCGTATAAGTTGGCTTTTTTAATACGCTCTTCCTGATGTGCATCAAGGATTTTTTCAAATCGATCTAATATGTGTTCTATCGATTTTAATTCTTCTTGGTTAGTCAAACCATCATCGTCAAGCATATGCTGATACTCTGCAACCAACTCTTGGTGTTGTTTTGCCAGCCATAGTTCAGCGTTGTAGTTTTCAACACATTCTAAAATTCTTTGAATAACAACTTCCGGGGAATCTGTGATTTCATTTTTCAAAATAGAACCATTAAAATATGCGGGGTTCCCAGGATAAGATGCAGTTGTTAAAGTGAGTCGAGGAATCTGTAAATACAATGCAATCCACGCCGAAACAAGAATGCCGGTAAAAGAGGAGCTCAATTGATAATCGATTAAAGCAATATCAAATGTAGTTTCAAAATGCGATATGTCGTAGTTTTCGACCGTTTCCAGTTTTATAACGCTGTCATCAACTTGAATTTCCCCAAGGACATTTTCTTTATCAGCACGCTGAAGACCACGCATCAATCGCTCAGCCATTTTGCGATCATCATCAATTACTAATATATTAATTGCCATCATGCACCTTCTTCCGGGGCCTCGTGACGAGGTATGCGCAATTTGAAATGCGTGTTTTCGCGATCGGCTTCCAAGGTTATTTCGCCTTGATACAACAGAATGGTATCTTGCACAATAGTAAGACCTAACCCTGTTCCATCTGAATAAGTTGAAAACATTGGCTCGAACACCTTGTCGCGATGCTCATCTTTGATTGGAACGCCATTATTCACGGAATCCACAACAAGCCACCCATTGCTAAAACTCATCGAGAAAAAGAAGAACTTTTCGCCGGAATGCTTTTTTAAGGCTTTGTATGCATTGGTGATAAGGTTAGTAAAGATTGTATCAAAATCACCTTCATATCCCCACAAATAAAGTTCTTTTTTGTCTGAAAGCAGTTTGATTTCTGGGTCAACACCAATTGCCTTAAATGCATTTTTATGCTGATTAAGAAGCTGATTTGCTATCTCATAAAGATTTATATACCTGGAACGGTCTTGCTTCTCCTTGCGCAAATAATTTCGGTAAAAATCTGCCTTTTCGTTGATTAGCACTAAATCTTTTTGTAAATCTCGCAATTGGTCCGCTAAACTATCCGCAGATTCCAGAATAGCGGAGAAATCGGCAAAGATGTCGTTGACAATTGCCTTAGCATCTACAGTTTGGTTTAATGCTTCGTGTCCAAACATTGCTGCACTGATTCCAAGTGTGGCGATATTTCGATAGATTTGTGTCTCGCGGCTTCTAAAATCGCTTTGCTTTTTGTAATAGTTATATGCAAACTTGATTTTTTCCAGTGATTCTTCTGCTGTGGAAAAGACTTTGCTTACATGTGCTTCAACTTCAGCTAAGTGTGCAGCTTGCTGCTCGGGTGTTGTAGTGCTACTGGTATCAGAAACCGCCTTTTTTAATGTGTCAATTTGATCCGCAAAAACAGCTACCGCTTTTTTTGCGCCTGCAAGAGCCAACTGTCCTTCTTCTTTTACCTTGCGCTCTTTTTTCTTCCTGGCACCCAGTTGCAACGAGGTGTACTTATCAAAGGCTTCATTTACAAACCGTTTTAAGGAGGCGTACTGCGGAGTGTCATACATGTTCTCGCGGCTCAAAACATCCTGCAATCCTGGATTTTTATCACGCGTAATATAAACGACGCCGATAGTATTGTATGTTGCAATTCTAAACTCAGGAGACCCTGTTCTTGTAGCGTTCAGTTCCAACCAATCATTGTCTTTATCGCCAAACGGAAGAATTCTGAACCCATCTCGATAAATTTTTACTCCACAAAACGCATCGAGGTAATCATCAATGCTTTTGTTTTCTACAGATAAACTTTTATACAAACGCTTATCTTTCAGGAAAACAAATACCTCGTAACTAATAGGGCCACAGCAGGTATCAATGTCGGAAGGAGAATATGTATATTCTGCTTTGATATCAGATTTGCTTGCGCTAATATTGGATTTAATAAAAACTTTAACTACGGCGCTACCATCTTCTTTAATTTCTCCATACAAATGTGCTTGCGCATAGTCAATGAAGTTTGAATTTATGAAAGTTTTCTTTTTTAAAATTCCAGGAGCCGAAAGTGCAATTTTAACATTGTCGCCCGGAAACGAGTATTTTTTAAAGGATAGACGATTAATATCGAGAGGACGGAGCAACTCAATTTCTTTTTGCAAATCCAGCAACCGAGTTTCGGTCCATTCATCACGGAGCTCAGAAAGAATTAAAGTGGTTCCTTTATGGCAGATATCACAAGGCAGTTTAACTACTCTGTGAGTCAAAGCGGAGAATTCACCCTCGTAATTCTCATATTGATCCCAGTCAATTGACAAAGATATTGCAAAATCATCATCTGACTTACTGCTAATAATTTGTAATTTTCTGGCGAGACGTTCGACAGAGAACCGTCCTATTCCTTTTTCTCCTAATTTCCTGCGCCCTTTTGGCGTCAAAGGATTATGCACCTTATTATCGGTTCCAACCATCATCCATTTTGTAGCAATATCATCAAACGTCATGCCGTCGCCATCGTCGGTGATTTTTAGTGTCGGGACACCAGATAAAAGGTTGGAAAACTCAACAGAAATATTATCAGCATCTGCGTCGTATGAATTTTTTACTAATTCAGAAACCGCAACGATGGGGTTGGATATTAGATTCCGACCAATCAACTGACTAAATCGAGACGAAAATCGGAATCCCACTTCACCTATAACATTATTCATATTGTCCATCGTGCTCATCCCTTTCATAAAGTTTCAGTCTTCTGGTTAAATAGCGGTTACGCACATTTTGAAGCAATTTAATTTCATTGTCGCTTAAACTACCAAGTACCACGGTATCAACATAGTCGATGATATCAGAGAACGGCGTCTCAGAGCGAAACATATTATCAAGTTGTTGTAGTTGCTCTTTTGCCACTTTTTTATATGGAATTGCAAGAGATTTAAACTCATTAGGAACCAGTTCACCAACTCCGCCTCCGTAAAAGCGGCCATTATACTCACACAAGGCAAGAGTTAACGAATTATAGAAACAAAAAGCAAATGATGAAGGATCATATTTGCCTTTTATTCGAATATTATAGGCAATATCCGTTGTGTGAATGTCGGCTGAGTTGATAATTATTTTAGGCAAATAATGAAAGCGCTTGAAGAAACAGACATCGCCTTTTTTTACGACGGGAACATCATACCAACGATGTCGCTTTTTACATTTATAGCGATTATGGATGTCCTTTTTTTCCCCGGACAAAAGGTATGCTTTTAGTTCATTAGAGAACTCAGTTTCTTTCAGACCAGTCAAATCTAACAGTCGGGTGCGATTTTTGGTACCTGATAAAAGCATAAAATCTTCAGGCTTGAATGTGAGCAGGGATGGGATTAAAGAACCCTTGGAGATAATAGAAAGTTGGTGTTTCACGTTCAAGTTGAGCTTATCTATATCCTGCTTGGATAGGATGAAAAAAGAATTAGCACCGGTCACAATTCCCGGAGATATGTCTCCAAAACTTCCAATCTTAGCGAACATATCCGAAAGACGCATAAGTTCATCTGTTTCAGTGTCATTAAGAATACAATTAGACCACTTTTTTAGCGGTTTATTTCGCATAATGACACTTTCAAAAGTTGGCTTTGCGGATTCGGCATTTTCTAATGTTGTGTACTTAATATATGCCTTTTCGATTTTTTCGTTGCTTAGATAGACTAAACATACATCCTGCTCGATTTCGGGAAATATGCAGTCTTCAAATGTTGTAATTTCAATAGTATTAAACTTCGTCTCCAAGAACTCACGCAGACGTTCTGCATATTGAACCTGTAAAAATTCAAACGGTAAAACAAAGAAAATCGAGCCGTTAGGAGAGAGTACTTTTAAGGATGCTAAGATGAAGGAAACCCAAATATTCTGAAATAGTGCTTCATCCAATTTAAAGTGTTCGACTAACTTTAGGGACAAATCCCTTTGACATTCCGGCAAAGATTTTTTGCTAATATAGGGTGGGTTTCCAATTATAAAATCGTATTTTTTTTCGGTTTCCAGTGCATAACTCAAAAAATCTGCGCAAATAATCTCGCATTTCTCACCACAATGCATGTGTAAGGCATCTGCCTTTTCTTTGTAAAGCTCTACAGCGGTAATAGGACAGTCGAAAATGGAAATGGCTGGAACAAATCGTCCATCTCCCGCAGATGGCTCCAGAATACTCCGGGGAGTAATTCGCCCAGAAATATACTTTGCCATGTATTCAATTAGTTTCTGTGGGGTGTAAAAAGAACCAGTCAGCTTGTTATCCATGTTTTAATGGCCATTCCCTCTGTGTAATATATATAAATGCGCGAACAAATCGCACAACAAATCACATTAATTATATTTCATATTTCACAGAATTACAAGACTGCAACACTGCAGAATGCTGGTAGCAATCTATAGAAAAATTCTGCGCCGCAATAAACAAGGAAAAGCCCCCAGGTGCGACGCGCTCCTGGGGGCTTTGGTCCGAGTGACACGACTTGAACGTGCGATCTCCGCATCCCAAATGCGGCGCGGTACCAACTCCGCTACACCCGGATATTCACTTTCCTGCCATGATACCACGGCGAGGGGTAAAAATAAAGTTTTTTCTGTCTGTGGTCATTTATGTGGTCAAAGCCGCTTTTGTGCCGTTTTCAGCAACCGGGGAAAGTCCCGCAAACGCAGGCGTCGCAAGGCTTTGCGGCGTTTCGTCTCACCCTATCCCGGATACAACCACGGCACTCCCAAACAATGCGCCGTGAGCCGCACTGCACATGGAAGAAACAAAAGACGGCTGCCGCTTAAGGGCGCGGTTTTTGCATCAAGACGCGAGAGGCTTTCCAAACAAAGGCATTATAACAGACAAGCCGCAGAAAAGCAAGAGATGGAAGCGGGGAATTTGCTTTTCTTCGAATTCCGGCTTTACGGCGGTTTGGATTTTTGCTATAATGCAGAAAACATCAGGAAAGCAGGTACGGCCTATGCGAATGAGAAGAAGAAACAATCTGGAGCCGCGGATGGCGGCGTGTGAGAGCGTCTGGGTCCACGATCCAGAGGCGCGGCGCGGACACTGGCGGGAGCTGATGCCGGATTGCCGTGAGCTGCGCGTGGAGGTCGGCTGCGGAAAGGGCAAATTCACGGTCGAGACGGCGCAGGCGGAGCCGGATGTGCTTCTGATCGCCATCGAGCGCGTGCCGGATGCACTGGTGCTGGCGATGGAGAGCGCGATCCGTCTGGGGCTTAAAAACGTGTTCTTTGTTTCGCTGGACGCAGCAAACATCGACCAGTTCTTTGATGTCGGCGAAATTGACCTGCTCTACATTAATTTCTGTGACCCGTGGCCGCGCAGCAAAAATGCCAAGCGTCGGTTGACATATCATACGTTCCTCGATAAGTACCGGACGGTGATCCGGCTGGGCGGGCAGATCCATTTCAAGACGGACAACGCCAAGCTGTTTGAGTGGTCGCTGGAGGAGATGACGGCGGACGGGCTGGAGCTGCACAATGTGACGCGGGATCTGCATGAAAACGGCCCGGTCGGGATCATGACCGGCTATGAGGAAAAGTTCTACGCGCTCGGCACGCCCATCAACCGCTGCGAGGCGACGGTCGTGAGCCGGCCGGAGCCGAATGCAGAGGCCGTATCGGAGGAAGAAAAGACACCGGAAACAGAGGAAGCATAATGGCACATTATTACACGGAACCATCGCACACCTTCAGCGAATACCTGCTGATCCCCGGCTATACGTCCGAGGACTGCATTCCGGACAATGTTTCACTCCGCACACCGCTCGTGCGCTACCGGAAGGGGCAGGAGGAATGCCCGATCTGCCTGAATATCCCGATGACTTCGGCCATCATGCAGTCGGTCTCCAACGATACGCTCGCCATTGCGCTGGCGAAGGAGGGCGGACTATCCTTCATTTACGGCTCGCAGTCCATCGAAAGCGAGGCGGAGATGGTGCGCCGAGTCAAGAGCCACAAGGCGGGCTTTGTGGTCAGCGCGTCGAACCTGACGCCGGAGCATACGCTGGCCGATGTACTTGCGCTCAAGGAGAAAAACGGCTTCTCTACGGTCGCCATTACGGAGAACGCGCAGCCGAACGGCAAGCTTCTCGGCATCGTCACGAGCCGCGATTACCGGGTCAGCCGGATGTGCGTGGATACGAAGGTGCGCGACTTCATGACGCCGCGTGAAAGACTCATTACCGCGCCGTCCACGACCACGCTCCGGGAGGCAAACGATCTGATCTGGGAGCACAAGCTCAATGCGCTGCCGATCGTGGATGAAAATGACTGTCTGCTGTATTTTGTGTTCCGGAAGGATTATTCCGAGCATAAGGAGCACCCGCTGGCGCTCCAGGACGCGCAGAAGCGCTATCTGGTCGGCGCAGGCGTCAACTCCCGCGACTATCGGGAGCGCATCCCGGCGCTGGTGGAGGCGGGCGCGGACGTGCTGTGCATCGACTCCTCGGAAGGCTATTCCGTCTGGCAGAAGCGCGTGATCGACTATGTGCGGCAGACCTACGGAGACTGCGTCCGCATCGGCGCGGGCAACGTGGTGGACCGCGACGGCTTCCGTTTTCTGGCCGAGTGCGGCGCGGATTTCGTCAAGGTCGGCATCGGCGGCGGCTCGATCTGCATTACGCGCGAGACGAAGGGCATCGGACGCGGGCAGGCGACGGCGCTGATTGAGGTCAGCGCGGCGCGTGACGAGTATTTTAAGGAAACGGGCATTTATGTCCCGATCTGCTCCGATGGTGGTATCGTTCACGACTACCACATGACACTGGCGCTGGCAATGGGGGCGGATTTCCTGATGCTCGGCCGCTATTTCGCACGGTTTGACGAATCTCCCACGAGCAAGCTGCTGGTCGGCGGCGTATACGTCAAGGAATACTGGGGCGAAGGGTCGAACCGCGCGCGCAACTGGCAGCGCTACGATCTTGGCGGTAAGAGCGGGCTGATGTTTGAGGAGGGCGTGGACTCCTACGTCACCTACGCCGGCTCCCTTCAGGACAATGTCGCAAGAAGCCTCTACAAGGTCAAATCCACGATGTGCAACTGCGGCGTGACGACCATCCCGGATCTTCAGCGGGACGCAAAGCTCACGCTGGTCTCCTCGACGAGCATCGTCGAGGGCGGCTACCACGACGTGACACTGAGAAGCACGGCGGGCAGCAACAGCTAAAGCCTGTATAGATATCAAAATACGCTCCGGAAACGGTTTTATGCCGTTTCCGGGGCGTGTCTGCATGAATGGCACTTGCAATGCGGCAGGCCGTGCGGAATGGGCCTCCGGCTCACTCTGCGAAGGCGCAGCCGCGCTCATGGTCGTTCACGATGCCAGCGGCCTGCAAATAGGAATAGATAATGGTGGAGCCGACGAACTTCATGCCGCGGGCGCGGAGGTCGGCGGAAACGGCGTCGGACAGGGGAGAGGTCGCGTGGGGAATGCCGCTGTCGTCGCGCAGGACATTGCCGCCGGTAAAATGCCAGAGATATTCGGAAAAGCTGCCCCATTCTGCCTGAATGGCAAGAAATATCTTTGCATTGTTCACGGCAGCGGCGATTTTCAGCCGATTACGGACGATCCCGGCATCCTGCATCAGCGCGGCGCATTTCTCCGCGTCATAGGCGGCAATCTTCTGCGGGTCAAAGCCATCGAAGGCGCGGCGAAAGGCCTCGCGCTTGTTGAGAATGCACTCCCAGGAAAGGCCCGCCTGAAAGCTTTCCAGTAGGAGCAGTTCAAAGAGATAGGCGTCGTCGTAATGCGGCCTGCCCCATTCGAGATCGTGGTAGCGGACATAGGCCGGGTTTGTGAGATTGACCCAGCGGCAGCGATGGAGTTCCTGCATAATTGGCTCCTTTCATAGAGAATGGCCGCCGTTTCCGGCGGCCATCTGCGTTTTGTCAGAACATTTCGTCGAAGAGGTCTTCGTAAGGTATAAACTTGCTGCTGAGATCCGCCGCAAGTGCCATCAGCTCACTCTGGTCAAGCTCCAGGATCATGACGGGGCTGCCGATGTCAAAGCTCTTATCAAACGAGGAAAGCACATAGGCGAAGGACAGATTGCCGCTCGAACCGTCTACATCGATGAAAATGTCCTCCATATCGATGTTCAGCGTTTTGCTGTCGGACTCGATGCGGCCGTCGAGGCTGAGCAATACTTCCGGATATGCCGCCGGGACATGGAGCGAGGCGCTGAAATTATTGCCGGAGCGCTTTGGGGCATAGCTGCATTCCCACTCGAAGACGAGCGTGCCGTCCGCCTCCATGTAGGTGCTGTCGGTGAACGTGCCGCCCTTGGCACTGTGATTGCCGGAGGACTCCAGGAAGATTCCGCTTCCGTAATTTTCAAAGGAAAGGCTGAAATAGTCTGTGTGATTTTTTCCGCCTGTCCGGATGGAAAGAAGCATGTCGCTGGAATACTCGTCGTCCGACGGGCTCCAATCCACACCGCAGAGGTAGCCGCCGGAGACATAGGCGGTCAGCTCGATATCGCCGAGCGTATCCAGCGCATTCAGGATATTTTCACGTGCGCTGTCAAACGGCGAAGCGGCAGCACCGATGGCGTAGCCGGCGGAGAAGCCGCGCGCAAAGGAGGAGGTCGGTTCGACCGGGAAGCCGCAGTCTGCCAGCGCGTCCTGTAGATTATCGCTGGTGGTGGATTCGAGGTAATCGAAGTAATCGTTCACATAGGCTTCCAGTGCGCTCTGCGGGATCAGGACGCGGTAGCTCGCACAGGAATAGCTTTCACCGCCGAAGCGCAGCTCCTGCTTGCCGAGCTTTTCAGCCGTGACGGCCTTCCAGAGCGCCTTGCCGGAGGCGTCGCCGAACTCCTTGGAGGAGGTGGTCTCGTTCAGAAGATCGAAGAGGTTGAAGCTGACATCTGCGAAGTCCGAGGCGTCGAGGCCGAAGATGGAGGACGTGAGGTCGGCGCCGAGCGTCTCCGTATTGACGGCCCAGAAATCATCGTCCAGAAGCTCCGGGACGTTTGCGGCGGCAACGTTATCGTCCACGGCGGCACGCACCGTGAACATGCTGCTGCGCTGGTCGAGAACGGAGCCGGTCAGACCTATGTAGCGCTTCGGGATGTTCACATCCGAACGCAGGCGGAAGCCGTCGAAGGAGTATTCGCCGTCGGTGAGGTCGTCGATGCCGCGGATGGTGATCTCCTGACTGAACGCATGGCTGCTGAGGAGCTTCTGCGCATCAAAATTGGAAAGGCTCTGCGCGGCGTTGGTATAGGCCTTTACGGTCTTTTTGGCAGCGAGACCGACGGTGTTCTTCGGGGTCATGAACAGACGGCTGATCCCGAAGATGCACAGGAACAGAAGCACCGCGCCGCCTGCGATGGTCAGAAGCAGACGCAGCGTGTTTTTTGGCGGCTTTGGCTGGACGTAATTCTGTCCGTAGCCGTTATCGTCGGACAGATCAAACGGGGAGGAGCCGGAGTCGAAAACGAGCTGTGCGCCGCAGCTCGTGCAGAAGCGTGCGCTGTCGGGTACATTTTGCCCACAGTTGGTGCAGAACATAGAGATCCCTCCTTGATTTATTAATCTGATTATACCGGCTTCTGGACACATTTGCAAGGGCAGAGTGCGAAAAATGGAAACGTAAGGGATTTGAAAAGGTCGCCGAAGATTGTCGAAGTGCATAAGATAGGACGGGAGGGAAAGCTTCTATGTTTGAATATCTGTTTACGTTCCAGTCTCTGACCGCCGCGCAGAGCGCAAGGAGCGTTTTGAATACGGAGGGGATCCGCGCACCGGTCGGTCGCTCGGCGCGGAAGCTCTCGGCCAACGGCTGCGGCTATGTCCTGCGTGTCAGCGCCCGCGACGGTATCCGCGCGCTGCATGTGCTGCGGAAAAACGGGGCGGAATATGTGCATCTGTACCGCGTCTATCCGAGCGGTATGCTGGAGGAGGTGCGCGTGTGATCTATTTTGACAGCGGCGCGACGACGCTCCGCAAGCCGCCGGAGGTCGCGCGCGCGATGCTCCGCGCGATGGAACAGTGCGCAAGCCCCGGACGCGGCGGACATGAGGCGGCGATGGCTGCGGCAGAGGCGGTCTATGACTGCCGTGTCCGCGCGGCTGCACTCTTTGACGCGCAGCCGGAGCAGATCGTTTTTACGATGAACGCGACCCACGCGCTCAACATGGCGATCCGGACGCTCGTTTCGCCGGGAGACCGGGTCCTGATCTCCGGCTTTGAGCACAATGCGGTGGTGCGGCCGCTCTATGCGCTCGGGGCGGAGACGGTGATCGCGGGACGAGCGCTCTTTGATCCGGACGATACGCTGAGGGCATTCCGGGAGCGGCTCGACGGCGGAATCCGCGCGGTCGTCTGCACGCATGTATCGAATGTGTTCGGATACATTCTTCCGATCGGGAAAATTGCCGCGCTCTGCCGGGAACGGGGCGTTCCGCTGATCGTGGACGCTTCGCAGTCGGCGGGGATGCTGCCCGTGAGCCTGAGAAAGCTCGGCGCGGCCTTCATCGCCATGCCGGGACACAAGGGGCTTTACGGCCCGCAGGGGACGGGGATCCTGATCTGCGGAGAAAAGCCGTACCCGCTGATGCAGGGCGGAAGCGGAAGCCTGTCCGCCTCGCCGAGAATGCCGGATATCCTGCCGGATATCGCGGAGGCCGGGACACATAACGTCTGCGGCATCGCGGGGCTTGCCGCCGGGCTGGAATTCGTGCGCAGGCACGGGATCGGAAAGATCGAGCGGCATGAGCTGCGGCTGCGGAAGACGCTGGAACGGTGGCTGCGGGAGGATACGGACGCGGTCGTCTTTTCCGGCACGGCACAGAGCGGCGTCCTGTCCTTCCTGCTGCCGGGCGAGGACTGCGAGGATACGGCGCGGCGGCTGGCGGAGCAGGGGATCGCCGTGCGTGCGGGGCTGCACTGTGCGCCGCTGGCGCATGAGAGCGCGGGAACGTTCGAGACCGGGACGGTCCGCGTCAGTTTTTCCGTTTTCAACACAATGACGGAGGTCGAGACGTTCGTGAACGCTGTAAAAAATATGCGCGGGGACGGAATTTGAGTCCCGATGGCACTTGCACATCGGCTGCGTTTGAAGTATAATGACCAGTAAGTATAAAGGTAAGCAGGAGAAGTGCTTATGAATTCCATCAAAAGCTTTTTCCAGGAATTGTTCTACTCAATCCCGACCCTCGGCGTTATGGATATCGTAGACATTCTTGTGGTCGCTTTTATCATATATAAGGTTATGCTGCTCATCCGCTCGACCAGCACCGCGCGCGTGGCCCGCAGTATCCTCTTGCTGCTGGTCATGACGTGGCTGACCGATGTGGTGCATATGTATGCGCTCAACTGGATCCTCACAAAGATCATCGAGGTCGGCGTGATTGCGCTGGTCATCGTGTTCCAGCCGGAGCTTCGGCGCGTGCTGGAGCGCTTCGGCGGAAAGAATATCCTGCTGAGCTTTACCGACTCGTCCGCCAACCGCAGCGCGGAGGCCAGCGCCATCGAGGCGACGGTGCAGGCCTGCGAGATCATGGCGCGTGAGCGCGTCGGCGTGCTGCTGGTGTTCGAGCGCCAGACCTCTCTGGACGAATACTTCAAGACCGGCACGCTGATCGACGCGAAGGTGACCGATCAGCTGCTGCGCAACCTGTTTTTCAAGAATTCTCCGCTGCACGACGGCGCGGTCATCATCCGGCATGGCCGCGTGGCCGCCGCCGGATGCGTGCTGCCGCTGTCGGAGAACACGCATCTTTCCAGCGACCTCGGCACGCGCCACCGCGCGGGCATCGGCATGAGCGAGGCCTCCGACGCTGTGGTCGTCATCGTTTCGGAGGAAACGGGAACCATCTCCGTCGCCATCGGCGGAATGCTCAAGCGCCATCTTGCGCCGCAGACGCTCGAAAAGCTCCTGACGAACGAGCTGCTGCCGGAGGACGATGGCAGAAAGAAGAATGTCGTCGAACGGGTCAGAGCCTTTTTTGCCAAGAAGGAAGAACCGCACCATGAAGAAAAATAAGATCTTTCTACTCATCATATCGCTTATGGCGGCAAGCATCCTCTGGATCTATGTCGTCACGGTCGTCAACCCCGAGGGCAACCGCACCATTACCGGCATTCCCGTCGTTTTCTCCGGCGAGGATGTCCTGCGGGAGGATCAGAGCCTTATCATCACCGGAGGGCGTACTGCGACCGTTACGGCGGAGTTCCACGGAAAGAACGCCGACCTCAACAAGCTGCTTCAGCAGCAGGACGAGATCACGGCGGTCGTCGATGTGACGCGCATCCGCACGGCGAAAAGCTATACCATGAGCTACGACCTGAACCTCCCGAACTCCGTGCAGGACGCGGGCATCACCGTCACCAGCCGAAGCCCCAGCTCCATCACCTTTGAGGTGCAGAAGCAGGTCTCCATGCCGATCGAGATCCGCGGGGACTTCACGGGCGTCAGCGTGGCCGAGGGCTACATGCTGGAAAAGACCTCGTTTGACTATGACGTCGTGCAGGTCACAGGCCCCGAGAGCGTGGTCAGTACCATCGACTGCGCACAGGTCGTCATCACGCGCACGAATCTGGACAAAACCGTGACGGATACCGTTCCGTTCACGCTCTGCGACAAGGACGGAAATGCGGTCGATACGGCGAATCTGTCCATGGATATCAGCACGGTCGATGTGACGCTGAATGTGGTGAAGTATAAGGACGTGGCGCTGGAGGTCGAGATCCTCGACGGCGGCGGCGCGACCAGCAAGGACGCCAAGGTCACGATCGACCCGGAAAGCATCACGCTCTCCGGTGACTCGACGGTGCTCGACGCCATCAACAAGATCACGCTCGGCACCATCGATCTGGCGGATATGGAGTCGAACACCCTGACGCAGAGCTTTGATATCATCATTCCGAACGACACCAAGAACGTCAGCGGCGTCGATCAGGCGAATGTGACGGTCACGATCCGCAATAAGGAGACGGCTGTCATCCGCGCGACGAACATCGCCTTCATCCATGAGCCGGAGGGGCTGACCGCCACCAGCATGACCAAGCAGGTACAGGTGCTCATCCGCGCCTCTACGGCGGATATTTCGAAGATCACCTCCAATAACCTCCGCGTCGTGGCGGATCTCTCCGATTACACGACGGCGGGTACCAACACCGTCCCGGTCACCATTTACATCGACGGCTTCCCGGATGCGGGCGTGATCGGAGACGAATACACGATCGTTGTGACGCTGGCCGAAAAGACGGACGAGAAAAACAGCGACACGAACGGCAATTAAATCAGGCACGGCCTGCGGCGGCTTTGACCGCCGCAGGTTCATCATGAAATACGGAGGAAGCTGACTTGATTAGAAGTATGACCGGCTACGGCCGCGCAGTCGAGACCATCGACGGCCGCGAGATCACCGCGGAGCTGCGCTCCGTCAACAACCGCTATCTGGACTGCACCGTCAAGATGCCGAGGCTTTACGCATTTGCAGAGGACAGCGTGAAAACGCATGTCAAGAGCGCCATTTCACGCGGCAAGGTGGATGTGTTCATCGCGGTCAACGTGATGGAGGACATGCAGATGCGCATTTCCGTCAACCATCCCGTGCTGGAGGGCTATCTCAGCGCCATGCGCTCGATCGCAAGCGACTACGGCGTGCGCGACGATATCTCCGTGACGGCGCTCAGCCGTCTGCCCGACGTTTTCGTCGTGGAGAAGGCGGAGGAAGATGAAGAAAAGCTGACGCAGGACATCCTTTCCGTCGTGGACAAGGCGCTTGAGAAATTCACAGCCATGCGCACAACAGAGGGTGCGGCGCTGGAGGCCGACCTTCGCGGACGCGCCGCGACGATCCTGACCCTTGTGGAAAAGGTGGAGCAGCGCAGCCCGGTGACGCTTGCGGAATACCGCGCGCGGCTGACGGAAAAAATGCAGGAGGTGCTGCAAAGCACGACGATCGATGAGGGCCGCATTTTGCAGGAGGCTGCCATCTACGCCGACAAGATCGCCGTGGACGAGGAGACCGTCCGCCTGCGCAGCCACCTCAATCAGCTGGAAACGATGCTCACAAACGGCGGCGCGATCGGACGCAAGCTCGACTTCCTGCTTCAGGAGCTGAACCGCGAGGCGAACACCATCGGCTCCAAGGGAAATGATCTGGAGCAGGCACGAACCGTCGTGGAGATCAAGGCAGAGCTTGAGAAGATCCGCGAACAGACCCAGAATATCGAATAACCGGAGGACGGCATGAAACTGGTCAACATTGGCTTCGGCAGCGCGGTCAGCGCGGCGCGCATCCTTTCCATCGTCAGCCCGGAATCCGCGCCCATCAAGCGCGTGATCCAGGAGGCGCGGGAGCGCGGAATGCTGATCGACGCCTCCTTTGGGCGGAAAACCAAGTCCGTCCTGCTGATGGACACGGATCATGTGATCCTGTCCTCAGTCTTACCGCAGACCCTGGCCGGCAGGATCGATCCCGGTTTTTCTGCCGATGATGAAACGCAGGAGGAAGCGACTTGAAAGGGAAGCTGTTTGTGATCTCCGGGCCGTCCGGCGTCGGAAAAAACACCATTCTGAACCGTCTGGTCGAGGAAAGGGAAAACGTCCGTTATTCCATTTCGGCGACCTCCCGGCCCATCCGGCCCGGCGAGGTAGACGGCGTGAGTTATTATTTTGTCAGCCGGGAGCAGTTTGAAAAGATGATCGCCGCAGGCGAGCTGCTCGAATTTGCCGAGTACGTCGGTAATTATTACGGCACGCCGCTGGCTCCGATCCTTGAGGCGACCGAAAAGGGCGTCGATATCGTGATGGATGTGGATGTCGTCGGCGCGCTGAAGATCAAAAAGCGCGTGCCGTCCGCGGTACTCATTTTCATCACCGCGCCGTCGTTCGAGGAGATTCGCAGCCGCCTTGTCCATCGGGGCGACGTTGCGCCGGAGATCATGGCGGAGCGTCTGGAGCACGCAAAATGGGAATACGCGCAGGCGTATCAATATGACTACACGGTCATGAACGATACGGTCGATCACGCGGTCGCGCGGATCGGCGAGATCATGACCGCTGCAAAACAGGAAAAAATGGATCCAGTCCATGGGTAATACAGGAGGAAAATTATGCTTTATCCCGCAATGTCCACACTTTTGAAAAACGTTGACAGCCGCTATCTTCTGGTGAACGTCATTGCGCGCCGCGCACGTCAGATCTCCATTGAATCCGAGATCACGCACGAGCCGCTGACGGACAAGCCCGTCACCATCGCCATCCGCGAGGTCGCCGACGGCAAGCTCACCGCAAAGCTCAAGGACAAATACGAGCACTGAGAAAATACGGAAGCTGCAAGGCGCAGGCAAGCTCTTGCCTACGCCTTGAAAGCTTTTCTGAGGGAGGGGTTTCATGATCGCAAAAATTGCCGTTTCGGCCGCGCTTTTTGCAATTGACAAGCCCTATTCCTACGAAATTCCGCCGGAGCTGACATTGGAGCCGGGAATGCGCGTGCTCGTGCCCTTTGGGCGCGGCAACCGCAGCTGCGAGGGGATCGTCCTTCAGGTGGAGGACGCGCCGGCAGGAAAGCTCAAGGCAGTGCTCCGGGCACTTGACGAAAAGCCCGTGCTTTCGGAGCGGCAGCTTCGGCTGGCCGCGTTCATCCGGGAGCGGTATTTCTGCACCTACTATGAGGCTGCGCGGGCGATCCTGCCGGTCGGGCTTTGGTTCAAGGCGACGGAGACCTACAGTATCTGCCGCGAGCGCGGCGACTGGCGCAGCGCCACGGCGCACAATGTGCAGGCCGACCGCGTGATGCAGATTTTGGAGGACTACGGCGGCTGCGCCGCGTATCCGGCCATTCGGGAGCAGTTCCCGGACGATCAGACGGCGCAGACGGCCATCCGCTTCCTGCTTGGCAGAAAGCTTATCACGTCCGGTATGGACATGGCCCAGCGCACGGCAAGCAAAACGGAGAAGATCGCGTCGCTGGCTGTTCCTGCGGAGGAGGCAGGCGCCTTTGCGCAGAAAAAACAGCGCGGCGCGCCGCTGCAAAAGGCGGTTTTGGAGCTTCTCTGCACGGTCGGAAGCGCGGCCTGCCGCGAGATCTGCTATCTGACCGGCGCGTCGATGACAACGCTCAAGCGCCTGCAGACGCTTGGATATCTGGAAATCTCGGAACGGGAGATCTTCCGTTCCTCCATAAAAACGCCGGACCGGCTTCTGCCGCCGCCGGAGCTTTCCGACGAGCAGCAGGCGGCCTTTGACGGACTGCTTGCCCAGATGCACCGGGAGAAGCCGGGCGTTGCGCTGCTCTACGGCGTGACGGGAAGCGGCAAGACCTCGGTCTACATCCGCCTGATCCGTCAGGCGCTTGAGGAAGGGAAAAGCGCGCTCCTGCTGGTGCCGGAAATCGCGCTGACGCCGCAGCTTCTGGGAAAGCTGACGTCGCATTTCGGACGGCAGGTCGCCGTCCTGCACAGCTCACTGCGCGTCGGAGAACGCTTCGACGAATGGCGGAGAATTCAGTCCGGCGAGGCCCGCGTCGTTGTCGGAACGCGGTCGGCGGTGTTTGCGCCTGCGGAAAACCTCGGCCTTATTCTGGTCGATGAAGAGCAGGAGCACACCTATAAGTCGGAAAATGCACCGCGCTACCATGCGCGGGAGGTCGCCATCTATCGCGGCGTTCAGGAGGGCGCGCTGGTCGTGCTCGGGTCGGCGACGCCGTCGGTCGAGAGCATGTATTTCGCAAGGAGCGGCGTCTATTCGCTCTATACGATGCGCCAGCGCTACAACGGACAGGCGCTGCCGGCGGTCGAGATCGTCGATATGAAGCAGGAGCTGCGAAACGGCAATCCCGCTTCGATCAGCGGAGCGCTGGAAGAGCGCCTGCGGGAAAATATTCTCTCCGGCAGGCAGTCCATCCTGTTTCTCAACCGGCGCGGCAACAGCCGCTGCCTTGTGTGCGTGGAGTGCGGCGAAGCGCCGTCCTGTCCGAGATGCAGCGTCTCGCTGACCTACCACTCCGTCAACCGGCGGCTCATGTGCCACTACTGCGGCTATTCTCACGCACTGCCGCAGCGATGTCCGCAGTGCGGCGGGCCGCTCAAGCCGGTCGGCGCGGGTACGCAGAAGATCGAGGAGGAGCTGCGCTACTTCTTCCCGGACACGGCCGTTCTGCGCATGGACGCAGACACGGTGACGGCCTCCAACAACCATGAGGCCATCCTCGGCCGCTTCCGCCGGGAGAGGATCCCCATTCTGCTTGGTACGCAGATGGTGGCGAAGGGGCTGGATTTTGAAAACGTGACGCTCGTCGGCGTCGTGGACGCGGATATGTCGCTGTATGTGGACAATTTCCGCGCGGCGGAAACGACGTTTTCCCTCATTACACAGGTCGTCGGGCGGGCCGGACGGGGCGCTGCCTCCGGCACGGCGGTCATTCAGACGATGGCCCCGGAGCACCCGGTTTTGCAGCTTGCCGCAAAGCAGGATTACGACGCCTTTTACGAGCTGGAGATCAAAATTCGAACGCTGCGGGGGTTTCCTCCGCTGCGGGATATTTTCCTGCTGACATTCACGGGAATGCACGAGGATCAGGTCATGCGCGCGGCTGCGCGCTTCCGGGACAGGCTGTCTGCCAGCCTGACGCAGGACGCGGAGCTGTGTGAGGCGCTGCTGCTGGGGCCAAGTCCCGCGCCGGTCGCAAGGGTGAACTACACCTACCGCTACCGGCTGACGCTGAGCTGCAAGAATTCACGGAAGCTGCGGCAGCTGCTTTCCCAGCATCTGCGCATGTTTTTTACGGAAAAGGAGAATAAGGGCGTCAGCGCCTTTGCCGACGTCAATTCATATGATTAGGAGGATGCCGGTATGGCACTGAGAAAGATCGTAACGGTGGGAGACCCGATTTTGACAAAAAAATGCCGCCCGGTCACAAAATTTGACGACCGTCTGGCGACGCTCCTCGACGACATGTTCGAGACCATGCACGACGCCAACGGCGTCGGCCTCGCGGGGCCGCAGGTCGGCATTCTGCGCCGGGTCGTGGTCGTCGATACCGGCGAGGAGGATATCGAGCTGGTCAACCCGGAAATTCTGCACGTCAGCGAGGAAACGCAGACGGGGCTTGAGGGCTGCTTAAGCCTGCCGGGCCAGTACGGCATCGTGACGCGGCCGAACTTTGTGACCGTCCGCGCACAGGACCGCTACGGAGACTGGTATGAGTACGACGGCGAGGAGCTGGTCGCGCGCTGCTTCTGTCATGAGATCGACCATCTGGACGGGCATATGTACACCGAGATCGCGGAGCGGATGCTCTCGCCGGAAGAATTGGAAGAGATCATGAAGCAGGACAAGGAAGCGGAGGAAGCGGAATGAGACTCGTTTATATGGGCACGCCGGACATTGCACGCGTGTGCCTGCAAAGGCTCCATGAGCGTGGCTTTGAGATCGCTGCCGTCTATACGAAGCCGGATACGCCGAAGAATCGCGGCATGAAGCTGGCACAGTCGCCGGTGAAGGAGTATGCGCTTTCCGTCGGCCTGCCCGTCGTGCAGCCGCAGAGCTTCCGCGACGACGCTGTCGTGGAAGAGCTTCGCGCGCTGGCGCCTGACCTGATCGTCGTGGTCGCCTATGGAAAGATCCTGCCGCAGCGCGTGCTGGACATTCCAAAGCTCGGCTGCATCAACATGCATGCCAGCATCCTGCCGGAGCTGCGCGGTGCGGGGCCGGTGCAGTGGTCAATCCTCAACCACTGCGACGAGACCGGCATTTCCGCGATGTACCTGACCGCCGGAATGGACGAGGGCGACGTGATCGAAATTCGCAAAACGCCCATCGAGCCGATGGAGACCTCGGAGGAGCTGATGGCGCGGCTGGCGGATATCGCGGCGGAGCTTGCCTGCGACACCGTCCGCGCAATCGAAAACGGAACGGCGCAGCGCACGCCGCAGGATAACGCGAAGGCAACGTATGCGCCGATGCTCACGAAGGAGCTTTCACCCATCGACTGGACGCAGTGCGAGCGTTATGTGATCGACCAGGTGCGCGGGCTTATCCCGTGGCCGGTCGCCACGGCGGAGCTTGGCGGAAAGCGCTTCAAGATATTCCGCGTCGAGCCGACCGGAAAAACGACGGAGAAAGCGCCCGGAACGCTGGTGGCGCTGGATAAAAGGGGCCTTGAGATCGCCTGCGGCGGAGGCGCGGTCGTGCGCATCGCCGAGCTTCAGGCGGAGGGCGGCAAGCGGATGCGCGCAGCCGACTATTTCCGGGGCCATCCCATTGAGATTTAAGGAATTGGAACATGAATGCTAGAACGACGGCGCTGTCTGCGCTGATCGCCACAAGACGGCAGAATGCATGGTCTGACGGCGTCCTGAAGGAGTATATCGCCCGCGACCGGCTCGATGCGCGCGACGCGGCGCTGGCCAGCAGGCTCTGCTACGGCGTGCTGCAAAACAGGATGCTGCTGGATTTTTATATCGCGCACTTCCTGAACGGGAAGCTGCGGGAGCTTCAGCCGGTCGTGCTGGATATCCTGCGGCTGGGCGCATTCCAGATCGTATTTCTGGATAAGATCCCGGCGTCGGCGGCGGTCAATGAGGCGGTCGAGCAGTGCAAGAGCTATGCGAACCGGCGCGCGGCGGGACTCGTCAACGGGCTGCTGCGCGCGATGGCGAGAAGCCGGGACGCGCTGCCGGAGCCGCCGGATCTGGCGACGAAATACAGCCATCCGCAGGAGCTGGTCGAGCTTCTGGAGGAAAGTGTGGGAAAGGACGCCATCGAACCGCTGCTGAAATGCGACAACGAGATCACGCCGACGATCCTGCACGCAAACCCGCTTCGGGCGGACGCGGAAAGCGTTTTTGCGGAGCTGGAGGAGGCGGGCGCGGTGCTGACGCCGCACCCGTGGCTGCCGGACTGCCGCCTTGCTCAGGGAACCGGGAATCTCGAACGGCTGGATGCCTTCCGGGACGGACGGGTCTACGTTCAGGATCCGGCGGCGCATCTGGCGGCGCTGGCCTCCGGCGTGGAGCCGGGGATGCAGGTGCTGGATGCCTGTGCGGCCCCCGGCGGCAAGAGCTTCGCCGCGGCGATGCAGATGCGCAATGAGGGAAGCATCCTCTCCTGCGACATCCATCCGCACAAGCTGACGCTGATCGAAAAAGGCGCGGAGCGCCTCGGGATCACGATGCTGCAAACGAGGCTGCAAAACGCGGCGGAGCATGATCCGGCGCTTGACGGACAGTTTGACGCGGTGATCGCCGACGTGCCGTGCTCCGGCCTCGGCGTGATCCGAAAGAAGCCGGATATCCGCTACAAGCCTTTGGAGCCGCTGGCGCGGCTGCCGGAGCTTCAGCGTGCGATCCTGGAGAACGTCTGCCGCTATGTGAAGCCCGGCGGAACGCTGATCTACAGCACCTGTACGGTGCTCCGGCGCGAAAACGAAGCGGTCGCGGAGGCATTCTTGAAGGAGCATCCCGATTTTTCACCGGAAACGATCCCAGCCCCAACGGGCTTCGGGCTTGAAAATGACGGGATGCTGACGCTCCTGCCATTCAAACACGACACCGACGGATTTTTTATTTGCAGGATGAGGAAGCATTCATGAAGCAGGATCTTAAGTCCATGACGCTGGCCGAAATGCAGGCGGCCTTCCGGGAGCTGGGGGAACCGGCCTTCCGCGCAAAGCAGGTCTTTGTCTGGCTGCACAGGGGCGCTGCTTCGTTTGACGAGATGACGAATCTCTCCAAGCCGCTGCGGCAGAGGCTGGACGGGCTGTATGATATCACAGCGCCGGAGATCGTCCGGAAGCTGCAGTCGCAGAAGGACGGCACAATCAAGTACCTCTGGAAGCTGCGCGATGGGAATTGTGTGGAGTCGGTGCTCATGCAGTACCACCACGGCAATTCCATCTGTATTTCCTCTGAGGTCGGCTGCCCGATGGGCTGTAAGTTCTGCGCGTCCACGCTGGGCGGGCTGGTGCGGCGGCTGGAGCCGTCGGAGCTGCTCGATCAGGTGATCTTCGCGCAGAAGGATTCCGGCATGGAGATCTCCAACATCGTTCTGATGGGCATTGGCGAGCCGCTTGACAATTTTGACAATGTGATGCGCTTTCTGGAGCTGGTCAACAGCCCGGACGGGCTGAACATCGGAATGCGGCACATCAGCCTGTCTACCTGCGGCCTTGTGGACAAGATCTGCCTGCTTGCGCAGAAAAAGCTTCAGCTGACGCTTTCCGTATCGCTGCATTCGCCGGACGACGAGAGCCGCAGCAAGATCATGCCGGTCAACCGGCGCTGGAACGTGGAGCAGCTTCTTGCCGCGTGTAAGGAGTATTACGAGACCACCGGACGGCGCGTATCCTTTGAGTACACGATGATCGACGGCGTCAGCGACTCGCCGGAGCAGGCGGAGCTGCTGGCAAAAAAGCTTCAGGGCATGGCGGCGCACGTCAACATGATCCCGCTGAATAGCGTGGAGGAATCGGGCTTGAGGTGCAGCTCACGGCAGGCCATTGCAAAATTTCAGGAAATTCTTGAACGCCACGGCGTGACTGCGACGGTTCGCCGGACGCTCGGTAGTGATATCAACGCCTCCTGCGGGCAGCTGCGCAGGAAATACGAAAAAAACGGGGAGGAATGAACGTGCAGATCTGGGGCCTTACCGATCCCGGCAACATCCGCCAGCAGAATCAGGACACCTACGAGATCGTCAGCTTTGGGCATGACCGCGCGCTGATGATCGTCTGCGACGGCATGGGCGGTGCGAAGTCCGGAAATATTGCCAGCTCCATGGCGGCAGAGACCTTCGTCGCGGAGGTCAGGCGGTGCCAGAAGCTGGCGACGGGCACGGAGCGCGTGATCTCCATCCTCAAGGGCGCGCTGGAGCTTGCCAATCAGGCCGTTTATGAGCATTCCGGCCTCAGCGACGACTATTCCGGCATGGGTACGACGCTGGTCGCGGCGTTTCTGCTCCGCAATATGGCGGTCGTTATCAACGTCGGCGACAGCCGCGCCTATCACTTTTCCCAGCAGGGCGTCTGCCAGCTCAGCTGCGACCACTCCGTCGTAGAGCTGATGGTGCAGCGCGGGGAGCTGACCCGCGAGCAGGCAAAAAATTACCCGGGAAAGAATCTGATCACCCGCGCCGTCGGCACGGAGCCGCAGGTGGAGGGCGACATTTATGTGCAGGAGCTGAAAAAGGACGACTGCATCCTGCTTTGCTCCGACGGCCTCTCCAACGAGATGGCCGATCAGGAGATGCTGTTCGAGGTGGCGCACGGGCTGAAAAAAAGCACCTGCTGCGAACGCCTGCTTGCCATTGCGAAAAACCGCGGCGCGCCGGACAATGTGACCGTGACGCTGGCCGTGATCTGAGCAGCCGCGCCGGAGACTATGTGCCGGGCGCGGAAACGGCGGCCGTCCGCCGCTTGAGACGGAATTCTGGTAAAGGAGCTACTTATGGATAACTACATAGGCAGGCTATTGGATGATCGCTACGAAATATTGGAGATGATCGGCTCCGGCGGCATGGCCGTCGTATACAAGGCGCGCTGCAACCGCCTGAACCGCCTCGTTGCCATCAAAATACTCAAGGAGGAGCTTTCGAAGGACGAGGAGTTCCGCCGCCGCTTCCATGCCGAGTCGCAGGCCGTCGCCATGATGTCCCATCCAAACATCGTGAGCGTCTATGACGTGTCCCATTCCGAGAATGTGGACTATATCGTTATGGAGCTGATCGACGGCATCACGCTCAAGCAGTATATGGAGCAGAAGCAGGTGCTCAACTGGCGCGAGGCGCTGCATTTTGCCACGCAGATCGCAAAGGCGCTCGAGCACGCGCACAGCCGCGGCATTATCCACCGTGACATCAAGCCGCATAACATCATGGTGCTCAAGGATGGCAGCGTCAAGGTCGCAGACTTCGGCATTGCGCAGATGGCGTCTGCTCAGAGCACGCTTACGCGCGAGGCGCTCGGCTCGGTACACTACATTTCGCCGGAGCAGGCCAAGGGCGCGCATGTGGATGCGCGGACGGATCTTTATTCGCTCGGTGTTGTGATGTATGAGATGCTGACCGGACGGCCGCCCTTTGACGGCGATACGCCGGTCTCCGTCGCCATCCAGCACATCAACGCGAAGGCTATCCCGCCGCGTCAGCTCAATCCGTCGATCCCGGTCGGACTGGAGCAGATCACGATGCACGCCATGACGGCGGATCGGGACAAGCGCTATTCCAGCGCGACGGAGATGCTCGAGGATCTGGAAAAATTCCGCCGCGACCCGAATATGACCTTCGATTTTACCGCCCCGCGTGACGGCATGGATTTTGCACAGCTCCTGAATACGCCCGACCGCCCACAGCGGCAGGAGACGGAGCGTCCGCAGCGTCAGCCGCGAACGGAGCCGGTAAAAATGCCCGAGAAGCGGGAGAAGGAAGGCTCCAGCGAGGCGCGCAAGAGCAGCCGCATCGCCGTGACCGCCGGGATCGTCTGCATCGTGCTGGCGATTTTGGGTATCGTCTATTTCCTGTACAATTATTTCGTATCCGATCTGTTTACCAAAACGGAGGAGGACGTTGTTCCGACGCTGATCGAGGCGAATTATGACGAATTGAAGCTGAGCGACTATCCGAATTTCAAGATCGAGATCCAGGAATGGCGCGCAAGCGATGAATATGCCTACGGCTACATTCTTGACCAGTCCCCGGCGCCCGGCCGCACCGTCAAGGTTGGCTCGACGGTCGGACTGATCGTCTCCTCCGGCGCGGAGGAGAAGAAAATGCCGGATCTGGTCAACATGACGCTCCAGAATGCGCTGACCTCGCTCAATACGATGAGCATTCCCGTGACGGCGAATCCCATCTATGAGGAAAGCGACGTTGTGACGGACGGCTATGTGATCCGCACGGAGCCTGCAAAGGACGAGCCGCTGACAGAGGGACAGGTCGTGAACATCTACGTCAGTCTCGGAACGGCGGCGGATCTGGTGCGCGTGCCGTCGCTCGTCGGCATGACGGTCGAGAATGCAAAGGCACTGATCGAGGCCAAGGGTCTGAGCGTCGGGAGCGCGACGGCGGTAGAGAGCGACCTCCCGGAGGGGACGGTCACATTCCAGAGCATCGACCCGGACGAGGAGGTTCGGAGAGAGACGGTCATAAATTTGCAGATATCCAAGGGCCCGGCTGACGCTGAGACGCCAGCGATCATTTCGCAGTCTACGGATACGACGGTCACGCGTGGCGAAACACTTACCCTGGAGGTCGAGGCACAGTCCACAGACGACGGCGTTCTGAGCTATGCGTGGTATCAGACGCCCAGCGGCAGCACTGACGACGGCGTTCTGGTCGGAAGCCGCGCTGCATGCAGCGTCAGCACTGAAACACCCGGAACCTACTATTATTTCTGCAAGGTTGTGAACACGGTCGGCGACGAGACGTCGTTTGCCTACTCGGAGATGATCTGCGTGACCGTCACGGAGGCGGCGGTTACGGACGTGATCCTGCATGTACAGATGCCGTCCGGCGATGGAATCTATGAGGTCTACGTCATGGTTGGCGGCGAAATTCAGATTGAGCCGTTTGAGGTCGATATGAGTAAGAATATCGGGCGCGATCTGGAGCTGCCGGTCAAGGGAAGCGGCATTAAGCTCGTGACCATATTTGTGGATGGCGAGGAATATGACACACAGCTGGTCGATTTCGACGCGGAAGGGTATTGATGGTGGAGCAGAATAGGATCGTGAAGGCCTTGAGCGGCTTCTATTACGTCCAGACGCCGGACGGCGTGGTCGAGTGCCGCGCGCGCGGACGCTTCCGCAAGGAGGGCGTGACGCCGCTGGTGGGCGATCTGGTGGAGATCACCGTGGAGGCAAACGGAAAGGGAACGGTCGATGCGATTTTGCCGCGACGCAATTCCTTCCTGCGTCCGGCGGTCGCAAACATCGACCTGCTGGTCGTGCTGGCCTCCTGCGCCATCCCGGAGACGGAGCCGTTTCTGATCGACCGCATCTTTGCCATCGCGGGTCGGCGGAGCGTACCGGTGCTGCTGTGCATCAACAAAAACGATCTGCGCTCCGGCGAGGAGCTGCGGCGGATCTATGAGCACGCGGGCTTTGATGTGCTGTGTACCAGTGCGGAGACCGGAGAGGGGATCACGGAGCTGCGTGAGCGGATCAAGGGAAAGCTTACCGCGTTTACCGGAAATTCCGGCGTCGGAAAGAGCAGCGTGCTCAACGCGATGGAACCGGAGCTGCGGCTTGCGGTGGGCGAGGTGTCCGAAAAGCTTGGACGCGGCCGCCACACGACGCGGCACATCGAGCTGTACCGCTTCCCGGACGGGACGCTCGTTGCGGATACGCCCGGCTTTTCCTCCTTCGACACAGACGAGATGGAGCTGATCCGAAAGGAAGAATTGCAGGACACGTTCCCGGATTTCGCGCCGTACCTCGGCAAATGCCAGTTCCGGGATTGCTCCCACCGGAAGGAGCCAGGCTGCGCCGTGCGCGAGGCGCTGGAAAAGGGGCTTCTGGAAAAGAGCCGCTATGAAAGCTATTTGCGTATGTACGAGGCGGCCAGTCAGCTCAAGCCGTGGGAGATGAAGGAGCGCGGAGCGCTCTGACTTGCAGGCTGCTTTTTGCAGTATGAAGCGGGTCACGGGTGGTAAGAAATGCAGGAGCTTGCATGGAAGCCGCCGCAGACGCCGAAATGGAATATGAACAGGAGCCGCCGGCCGCGCAATATGCGCAGTGCCGGCGGCTTTTTTTGCGGCCGGCCGGGAAAAGGCAAGGTCTTCGGCGTCACATTTTCAATAGCCTCCGCGTATGGTGAAGCAGGGGTGGTATCATGTGTTCACGTTCGTGCGGGCTCAGCTGCGTCCTTGTGGCGCTGGGAGCCGGGCTGCTGGCATCGCTGCTGATCCCGGGATGGTTTGCGCGCGTGCTCGTCGGGATCATTCTCATTGTGCTCGGCGTTCTGATCGCAGGCTGCCGGAGGTGAGCACGGCTCCGGAGCGCGCCTCCGGACTGCGCAGACGGGAGGGAGCATATTGAAGATCATTACGGTAAGAGCGCCCGGCCTGCTGGCCGGGCTCCTGAAAAGGCTGATCGGGGCCGGAAAGCAGAGCTGAGCAGGAATATCCTTGTCCGCTGCCGCGTATAAATACGGTAGAACATACAAGGAGTGATGCTGCATGGAGCTTTCTTTTGAAACCAGGCCGGTGCGCTATCTCGGCCATATTTTACATGAGACCGGACGGCAGGAGGAAACGGCTGAGGTCATTGTCCCGGATAGCTGCCCGGATGTGGAGCGCGTCGTGTTCGCGTCGGCCTCCGCGCTTCTGCGCGGGACGGAATGCCGTGCGGGAAGCGTATTGATCTCCGGCGGCATCCGCGCGTCGGCGCTCTGCGTCCCGGAGGACGGCACGTCGCCGCAGAAGCTGGACGCCTACCTTCCGTTCAGCCTGCGCATGGAGCATACCGCCATCGCGGAGCGGGCGCAGGTATTCCCGGAGCTTTTTGTGCGGCAGGCAGACGCGCGGCTGGTCAATTCCAGAAAAATTCTGTTCCGCGTCGATCTTGGCTGCACGCTGGACGGCTACGAGCAGAAGGAGCTGACCGTCTATACGCTGCAATCGCCGCCGCAGCAGCTCCAGCTGCGCACGCAGACATATCCCGTCCTGCTTCCGACGGAAACCTCGGAAAAGTCCTTCACGCTGTCCGACGAGCTGGAGCTGCCGTCCGGGAGGGCGCAGCCCACAGAGATCCTCAGCTATGAAACGAGGCCGGAGGTCACGGACTGCAAGGTCGTTGGGAGCAAGGCCGTGTTCAAGGGCAATCTCTGCCTGCATGTGCTCTACCGCAATGCGGAGGGGGGACTTGGCGTATGGGAGCGGCAGCTTCCGTTCTCACAGTTCTGCGACCTGACCGGCGACTACGAGCAGGCGCAGATGGACGCGCAGGTGGTCGTGACCTCTGCGGAGCTGGAGCTGGATGCGTCCGACGCGCATAGACTGCTGCTGTCTGTCGGCATGACGGCACAGTGCGTCGTCAGCGATACGCTGACACTGACGCTGACGGAGGATGCCTACGCAGTCGGAGCGGTCCTGGAGCCGGAGTGGACGCAGTATGATCTGGAATGCCGCCTTGACCGGCAGACGCTCCGCGACGCGGTCCGGCAGCAGATCGGCGGCGAAATTGCAGGCGTGGTGGACACAGCGGTGTATCTGGACGCGCCGTATCTCGAACGTGACGGCGGCGCGATGCGCGTAAAGGCGCCGATGACGCTGCGGGTGCTCTATCAGGATGCCTCCGGCGCGCTTCAGGGCACGGCGGTCAAATCGGAGGCGGCGGTCGAAACGGCGCTCTGCGAAAACGCGCGGTGCTTTGCGTCGGCGTTTGCCTGCGGGAGCAGCGTGCAGGCGGCTGCGGATGGCGCGGAGGCGCGGACGGAGGTCACGTTCCGCCTGTCGTGCAGCGCTGCGCAGCAGCTTCGGACGCTCAGCGGCGGCACGCTCGAGCTTTGCACCGAGCGCGATCCGGAGCGGCCCTCCGTCGTCCTGCGCGCACCGCGCGGCAGGGAGAGCGTCTGGGAGATCGCCAAGCAGTACGGCACGACGGTGCAGGCTGTGAAGGAGGCGAATCATCTGGACTCCGAGCTTGTGGAGGAGGGGCAGCTCCTGCTGATCCCGATGTGAGATGTAAAATGGTGCGGCCTGACTTCGGTCAGGCCGCGCGTTTTTCCGGCAAGGGAAATGCATAGATCCGGGTTTGTCCTCATAGAGTTAGAACAGAACAGGTAAGGAGGCGGTATCGTGAAGGAACGCACGATTTATGAGCAGATCGCGGAGCGCACGGACGGCGGCGTTTATATCGGCGTGGTGGGCCCTGTGCGGACGGGAAAATCCACGTTTGTCAAGCGGTTTATGGAGCAGCTGGTGCTGCCGAATATTGAAAATGTCTACCGGCGCGAGCGTGCGAAGGATGAGCTGCCGCAGAGCGGCTCGGGAAAGACCATCATGACCTCGGAGCCGAAATTTGTGCCGGAGGAGGCCGTGGAGATCAGTCCGGACGGCAGGAGCCGGCTTTCGGTGCGGCTCATTGACACGGTCGGGTACATGGTGGACGGAGCGATGGGCGCGGAGGAGGACGGCGCGCCGCGCATGGTGACGACGCCGTGGTTCGAGGAGCCAATCCCCATGACGCAGGCGGCGGAGCTTGGCACAAAGAAGGTCATGGAGGAGCACAGCAGCATCGGGATCGTCCTGACGACCGACGGAACGGTCACGGACATTCCGCGTCAGGATTATGTGCAGGCGGAGCAGCGGGCCATCACTGACATGAAGGCAACAGGGAAGCCGTTCCTCGTGCTGGTGAACTCGGAGCAGCCGGACGGGCAGGCCGCGCAGGCGCTCCGTGAGCAGCTTGCGGAGCAGTACGGCGTCCATGCGGTCTGCGTCAACTGCCTGACGATGACGGTGCAGGAGATCCTCGGAATCCTCACGCAGCTGCTGTATGAGTTCCCGGTATCGGAGCTTCGCTTCTTCCTGCCGGGATGGGTCACGGCGCTTCCGGCGGAGCATCCGCTCAAAACGACGCTCTATGAGGCGATGCGGCAGAGCGCAGCCAACATCTCGCGGCTCAGCGAGGCGGAGCCTGCGGTCAGAAAGCTTCTGGAGCTGGAGCAGGTGGAGGATTTCGCCGTCCGCGACGTCGATCTCGGAAGCGGCATTCTGAGCTGCGTGCTGACCTTCCCGGAAAAGCTCTTCTATCAGGTGCTTTCGGAGGAAAGCGGCTTCCCGGTCGAGAATGACGGAGAGCTTCTGGAGCTTCTGGAGTCGCTTTCGGCGGCAAAGCGGGAGTATGACCGCATCGCGCCTGCGTTGGAGCAGGTACGCGCGACAGGCTACGGGATCGTTATGCCGTCCGCGGAGGAAATGCATCTGGAGGTGCCGCAGATCGTCCGGAAAAACGGGAATTACGCCGTCAAGCTTCAGGCCAGTGCGCCGTCCATCCACATGATGCGCGCGGACATCCGCACAGAGATCAGCCCAATGGTCGGCGACGAAAAGCAGTCGGAGGACTTGATCCACTATCTGCTTGGAGAGTACGAGGGAAATACCGAAAAGCTCTGGGAGAGCAATATTTTCGGGAAATCGCTCTTTCAGCTTGTGAATGAGGGATTGAGCGCGAAGCTCAAGCGGATGCCGGAGGACGCGCGCATGAAGCTCAAGGATTCGCTCACGCGCATTATCAACGAATCGAGCGGAGGCCTGATCTGCATTATTCTTTGAACGGCTTTCCTGCAATTCGTGAATTCAAAGAAAAAGGAGCACACCCTCCGGGCGTGCTCCTTGATTATATGCGGTGGTTCAGTTGAATTCGGGACCGTTCTGGGAATAGTTGCTGGCCTGAACGGCGTAGAGGTTGTCGTCCGGACGGATGATGCCGGCCTGAATGCCGCGCTCCTTCAGCTCCAAATAGAAATGCGTCATCGTCATGCTCATGTAGGGCGTAAGGAAAATCGTACCAATTCCGAAGGTGAGGGCGCTCAGAAGAAGCCAACCGATGAAGGACAGCTCGACGACGAAGGCCTTGAAGCGGTTGCCGTACATGAGCTGCTTGGAGATCTCAAAGGCGCGGCTCTGGTCAAGCGCGGGATTTTCCGCCATCATGTAATCGATCAGCAAGTAGGAATAGCCCTTGATAATGCCGGGAATCACAAAAAGCAGCGACCAGAGAAACGTAAATAAGCCCTTCAGGAAGAGCGTAAGGATGGCGTTCATGAGATTGCCGGACTTGTAAATGTTGAAGATTTCATTCGTGTTGACGCCGCAGCCCTGCGCGGTACGGATATACATACGCTGAACGCCAAGGCTGACCGGGATGGTATAGAAGAGGGCTACGGCAATCGATGCGACGGCACCGACAGCCGGGCCAAGAAGCTGTGCAATGCCGGAAATCAGACCGGAGACGATTGCAACGATGAGCGTTGCGCCGACAAAGGTCCAATACGTTCCGCGAAGTGTTGCTTTTGCGCGTTCCTTTAGAACGGCGCTTGGAATGTCCATGTTGATCATACAGTAAGTTCCTTTCTTTCTTCTTTCTTTTTCTCCGCATTCAGCATAGCATCATTTTCCAGAGAAATCAACGCTTATTTACTTAAAAAGAGAAAATACTGATAAGGGGTGATCGAAATGAAGAAAAAGGACGGCGGCTTTCCGTATGACGAAACGCCGATGGTCCATGCATTTCCCGGAAATGCGGACGACTGCTTCGACATGGTGAATCAATACGGGACGTATGAGATCCAGCGCACGGCGGACACGGGGAACTTCTTCCCGGCCATCGCGCAGGGACTGCCGAAGGACGCGGACTTTGAGATCCGCACCAAAAATCTGGATGACATGAACGAAGAGTAAAAGCGGGGCGCTGCCAGTTGGCAGCGCCCGTACTTACTTATTCCCAATTGGCCCAGACCTCCGGGCAGTAGCCGACGGTCGCCTTTTTGCCGTTGCGGACGACCGGCGTTTTCATGAGGGAAGGGTCGTCAAAGACCTTGTCCTCCTTATCGCGGTCGCTTGACAGGTAGCGCAGCAGATCGATCTGCGGGTGCTTTTTCTCCCAGTCGATCAGCTTGTCGATCCCGCCGACGGCGCGCAGCACGCTGTCGAACTCGCCGCCGGACATGCCGTATTTCAGAAGATCGATGCTCTGAAATTTGATCCCGCGCTCCTTGAACCAGCGCTCGGCCTTTTTCGTGTCGAAGCATTTGGATTTTCCGAAAATCTGAATATTCATCTCAATCCTCCAGAAGTGCGTAGGCCTCCGCCAGATTGTCGGCGGAGAACAGAAACTCGCCGCGAGGGGAGTAGACCTCCACATGATCTCTGACATACCGAACGGAAATTTCCATGACACAGCATCCTTTCTCTTGAGCTGTGCCTATTATACGAAAGCTAATGTCCGATAAACCGGACTATATAAGCATTAGGGCCAGTAATCTCCGCTCTCGTCCCAGAAGCCGCCGCCGTAGTCGCTCTGCCATGCCGCCGACACGGTCACGTTCCCGGCCGCCACGTCGCGCTCCGTGAGCGCCACGCCGTCCTCCGTGAACCAGCCAAGGAAGGTATCGCCTTCGCATTCCGCGCTGAACAGCGGGTCGTAATAGCTTCCGGCGCGGTAAAGGCCGACGTCGGTCTCCAGTTCGCCGCGATCCGTCGTATAGATGACGTAATAGAAGGTGTTGGCGGCGGAGCCGGTGTAGTCATTGTCGAAGAACATTTGCAGCTCGCGGATCCGTCGGGTAATGAGGCCCTTGTGGATCTGCGCGTCGGTGCCGACATGGCACCAGACGCCGTAGGCGCTGGCAAACTCATTTTCGGTGTAATCGCCGCGGATGAGCAGGTTGGCAAGCTTGGTGTTTTTCATCCAGCTGCTGCCGAGGTTGTAGCTGAAGCAGATGAGCGCGTCATATTGGTTGTCGCTCAGACGGAGATTGTTCTTTTCGAGGAAAGCGTCCAGATCCTTCTCAAAGCCCTGAAGGTACTTCCGCAGCAGACGGTCGGCCTCTTCACGGCTGATGCCGTTGGGGTACTCGTCCTCCTTGCAGGCGCTGCCGTAGCCGATGGAATACTGCTGATAATCCCAGTACGGTTTTTCCTGGAAGCCCTCCAGCTCCTTGATAAGGCTCACGCACTTTTCTGTCGTGCGGAGCTGGATGTCAGAGTTTTCACCGGAGGGCTCGTCGTTCGTGTTCTGATCCTCACGGTAGGTATAGATGCGGTGGACGATGGCCGAAAGCTCGGCGCGCGTGAGCGTCCGCCCGGGAAGATATGTACCGTCCTTGTAGCCGTTGATGATCCCGGCCTCGTAGAGCGCCTGCGTGAAGTCGTCCGTGGTGTCCACGAAGTAGTTTTCCGCGGACTGGCGTTCCAGATGCAGCGCCTTTGCGGCGATTTTTGCAACAAGGCTGCGCAGGATGGTCACATCCAGATCGGTGATCTCGCCGCGCTCCAGAATGCCCTCGTCAAGCGCCAGATTGAGGTACCCGCGCGCCCAGTGTGAGGCGACGCGCTCCGGCTCGCCGTAGCCGGCGGCAAGAAGGATCATTTTCAGCGCCTGTCCGGTCGTGACGGTGCTTTCGGGCTGAAAGGTGCCGTCCTTGAAGCCGTCGATGACTCTGGCGTCGTAGAGGGCCATCACGTCCTTGTAGTACCACGAGCCGGGCTGAACGTCCGGAAATATGACCTCGTCCGGCTCGGTCTCCTCCTCCGGGATGTCGTCATACCAGCCGTTGTCGTTCCAGCCGTCCCAGCTGCCGTCGTCCTCCTCTGCAAAAACAGGGAAAACGGTCAGACCGAGGATCAGCAGAAGCGTCAGAAAAAGTGTTTGCAGGCGGTGCGCCATACGCTCACACTCCTTTCAAATGGTTACAAAGTTTCTACGATTATAACAGAAAGAGATACAAAATGCAACCGTTCCCGGCAAAGTATCCGAATCTGAGACCGAAAATTCAGAAAAAAGTGCAGGACAGATGCTGTCCTGCACAAAATTTTACTGGATTCTGGCGCGGCTTCCAGAGACTGACGGGAGCGCTCAGAGTGCCTCCAGCCAGCGGAGCACGTCGCCGTAGACCTCGCTCCGGTTGACCTCATTGAGCATCTCGTGGCGGCCCTCCGGATAAATGTGAATAGTGATATTGCGCAGTCCGGTGCGCTTGAAGGCGTCGATGGTTTTCAGGACGCCCTTGGCCATGCCGCCGACGGGATCCTTTGCGCCGGAGACGAAGAGAACGGGCAGCGCCTTGTTCATCTTCGCCAGGTTGGCAGGCTCCTGATTCATGCGGATGCCGGTCAGCATATCCCGCGCAAGACCGATCGTCGCGTCAAAGCCGCAGAGCGGATCGGCCATATACTTGTCCACAACGGCGTCGTCAGAGCAGATCCAGTCGTTCGGCGTCCGGTTCGGCTTGAACATCTTATTATAGGTGCCGAAAATGAGAGAGTTGAGCAGGGGACTGGTCTTTGTCTCGCCAAGACGCTTTTCCTCAAGCTTGCAGAGTGCAAGCCCCGCCTTGAGCGCGGCGGCGGGCTGCCAGCCGGTGCCGGAGATGATCGCGGCGTTCAGCGCCTCCGGATAGGTGTAAAGATAGGTGCGCAGCAGGAACGAGCCCATGCTGTGGCCGAGGAAGATATACGGCAGGCCCGGATGCTCCGCCGCAGTCTTGTCATGAAGCGCCTTGACATCCGCGACGGCGTTCATCCAGCCGCCGTTGAAGTAGCCCTTCAGATCGCCGACGATGGAGCCGCCGTGGCCCATATGATCCTCCGCCGTGACGATATAGCCGTGCTGATTCAGAAAGCGCGCGAAATGGTCGTAGCGGCCGATGTGCTCGGCAATGCCGTGGACGAGCTGGACGACGGCCTTCGGCTTCGACTCCGGAAGCCACTTGCGGCAGTGCAGCTGACCGCCGCCGGTCGAGGGAATATAAAAGATCTCCATTATTTGCGAAGCTCCTTTCTAAAGTCCGGTTTATTGGACATATTCTTCTGTATGATAAATGCGTGGACAGGAGGTATGTACTATGACGTGTGAAAACAATGTGATCGAGCTGAAAAGCTTTCGCCCGGAAACGCGCTGGGAAGAAGAGCTGCGCCGCGAGGCGCGTGAGCGGCGGGAGAAGAATACGCTCCGCTCGGAGCGGCTTCTGAACGCGGTAGAAACAGTCGTGACCTGCGCCATCGGCATCGGCTTCACTGTGTGCATTGCGCTGTTTCTGACGATGCTCTGAGGTCAGAGCTTTGTGACGGAGCTGTCCGGCTCCAGAAGGTACTGCGCTGCTGGCGGATAGCCGAGGCCGGGAATGCTCTGCGCGCAGGAGACGCCTGCCGAGTGGAAGATGAGCACATCGCCCTCCCTGACCGGCGGAAGGATGCAGCCCTCCGCGAGGAAGCCATAGGATTCGGCCTGACAGCCTGCAACGTCGCAGACGACGCGCCCCTCCGGCGCGCTCTTGCCGAGAACGCTGATATGGTGGTGTACGCCAAGCTGACCCGCGGTCGGGAGCTGGCAGCAGGCTGCGTCCAGAAGAATAAGCGGACGGCGGCGCTGCTTGACCGCGCGGACACGCGCGGCAAAGACGGCGTGCGGAGCCAGCATCCGCCGTCCAAGCGTGGTTTTCAGGCGGATATGGCCAAGACCCTCCGTCGCAAGAAGCTGTTCGTACAGGGAGCGGATCGCCTCGCCGCAGGCGGAAAGCTCCGGCGCTGGATACTCCGGCCGGGAGGATGCGCCGATGCCGTCGCCGAGGCAGATGCTCTCCGGCGCAATGCCGGTCTCGCGGAAAAGCGCTGCGGCCAGCGTAAAGAGCAGCTGTGCGGCGGCCGGATAATAGTCCGGTGAAAGCTCGTTATAGAGCGCCTGAAAGCTCAGGCCAAGCTGCGGCGTGCCGAACATATGCAGCTGCCGCGCGAGCTGAAACAGCTCCGCCTGCGGCATTCCAAGGCGGACGCGATCAAGCGATGTGATCGTGCGGCCTTCGAAGGTCAGCTTTCCGCCGGGGTTGAAGCGCAGAAGCACACGCTTCGGCGGCGTGTGCGGAAGATCATATGCGCCGTCAAGGATGCGCAGAGCAGCGCCGGGCGCGTCGAATGTCGTGAGGATATCGTCCTCCGTAAATCCGCAATTCTGCGCCAACGTCCACTCCTGCGGGCTGCTGCAAAGGACGCCGGAGCCGGTCTCCCGCAGGAGGCGCAGAAGTCCGGGCGTCGGATTCAGGCGAGCAGGAAAATACTGACGGAAGCCGTCATTCCATGAAAAAGCAGCCTGAAGCGCGGCGGCCTCCGCGCAGATGCCGCTGCGGTCATAGAGATAAAAGGGTGTCGGAAGCTCCTTCAAAAGCTTCCGGAAGCCGCGTTCGGAAAGGAAAAACTGATCCGGAGCATAAATCGCCATAGCTCTTCTGCCTTTCCCGCATAAAAGCGTTTATTTCTGATTGTTGTAGTAGAGAATGGACAAGCCCTTGAGCAGCAGATTGCGGTCGTAGATCACGCTTCGGCGGCAGAGCGGAATGACGAATTTTGCGATCCCGCCCGTGGCGACGACGGTCGCCTGCTGGCCAAGCTCGTCCTCCATGCGGTCGATGAGGCCGTCCAGCATGGCGGCCGCGCCAAGCATGATGCCGCTGCGCATACAGTCGATGGTGTTGCGGCCGATGGCGCGCTTCGGCTCGTCGAGGTTGATCCCCGGCAGGAGCGCGGCACGCGTCGTGAGCGCATCCGCAGAAATACGGACGCCGGGGCAGATGCAGCCGCCGATGTAGGTGCGGCTGGCATCAATGACGGAGATGGTGGTCGCGGTGCCCATATCGATGATCATAAGCGGCGCGGGATACTCCCGCAGCGCGGCGACCGCCGCGACGATCAGGTCACTGCCGATCTGCGCGGGATTGTCGATCTGGATGTTGAGCCCGGTCTTGATGCCGGGGCCGACGACCATGGGCTTTTTCCCGGTCAGCTTCATGACCGCCGTGCGGAACGAGTTGAGCAGCGGCGGCACGACCGAGGAGATGATGACACCCTCCAGATCGGAGATCTGGATATCCCCGAGCGAAAGCACGTTTTTCAGGTCGATGCAGTACTGGTCGGACGTTTTGACATGATCGGTCGCAATGCGGAACTCATGCTCGATCTTTGTCCCGTTCATGCAGCCGATGACGATGTTGCTGTTGCCGATGTCGATTGCTAATAGCATAAGAGCCTCCAAAGGATATTATACATGATAGAGAAGTTCAGCCGATCTCTTTCAGCTCCGCATGGAAGCCGCCGTTCTCGATCGTCAGGACGGCATAGCTGCCCTGCATGGCAGAGCAGGAGCCGGGATTCAGAAGCCACACGCCGTCATGCTCCGCGAGATAGGGCCGGTGCGTGTGCCCGAAGAGAACGAGCTGCGCGCCGACGCGCTTTCCCTCCAGAAGCAGCCGCGTCAGCCCGGTCTTGACGCCGAACAGATGGCCGTGCGTGAGAAAAATACGCACGCCGCCGGCCTCCTGCAAAAGCGAGGCGGGGGCGGAGGTACAGTAATCGCAGTTTCCCGGCACATAGCAGAGATCGAGCATCGGAAAGGCGCTGGAAAGATCCTGCGCGTCGCCGATGCAGTCGCCGAGATGGAAGGCCATGTCCGGCTTTTCCAGCTCGACGGCGTCGTACATATTTCCGATGCAGTGATGAGAGTCGGAGAAAACAAGAATTTTCAAATCAGTCACCTGCGGCGCAGCCGCTGCATAAGATGGATAGGGAAGAACACCGGAAGGGGTGAACAGCATGGATCAAAAACGACCGGACGACCGGCAGCCGCCCTTCACGCCGGGACAGCTCCAAAGCGTTCTCGGTACGCAGGAGGGAAAACGCCTCCTTCAGCTTTTGAACCGCGACGGCGGCAAAGCGCTCCGTCAGGCGGCAGCCGCCGCCAGAAGCGGGGACTATGAAACGGCGAAGCGGATCATGCAGCCGCTCGTTCAGACGCCGGAGGCGTCGGCGCTGCTGGAGCAGATCGACCGGAGACAGGAGAACGGCCATGGATGATCTGGAGGAGAAAATTCAGGCCGTTCTGAACGACCCGCAGCAGATGCAGGAGATCTTTTCTCTCGCGCGTTCGCTCGGACTGGAGCTTCCGGCGGAGGGTGGACCTCCGGACGGAAAAGCCCATGAGCCGCCGAAGGATATGCCGCCGCAGGCAGGAATGCCGCTGCCGGGCGGGATGTCCGCGCCGGTGACGCAGCTGCTGGAGCAGGCGGGAAAGCTGGAAAAAAAGCAGGAAAACCTGCTCAATGCGCTCAAGCCGTTTCTCAAGCCTGCGCGCCGGGAAAAGATCGACCGCGCGATGCAGGCGGCGCGGCTTTCCCATCTGGCGGGATACGCGCTGAAAAGCCGCGGGGAGAAGCATGGGCCATGAGGGGGGATTATGTGTATAACCGATACATACCCGGTGCGGACGGGCGCTTTCAGCGGACGGTCGTGGAAAAGCCATGCCCGCCGCCCATGCCGGAGCCTCCGGCGGAATGCGCGCCGCCGCAGCCGCCGGTACCCAGACCGCCGCAGCTGCCCGGCTGCGCGGAAAAGGACGGCAGCTTCCTGCGGAAGCTCCTTCCGCAGGGCTTCGATACAGGGGATCTGCTGATCCTGCTGATTTTGCTGCTGCTCCTGATCGATGGGGACGAGGACGATACGGTCTCCGTCCTGCTGACCTTTGCGGCGTTTTTGCTGCTGTAGCGGACGCTGGGATCAGGAGAAGGGCTGTGTGCCGTCCGGGAGGCGGAAGATCCCGTCGAGGGCCTGATCGGCCTCCATCAAAAGCTCGAACTGGGTCTGCTGGACAGTGTAAAACGGCTGACCGTCGGCCAGCGCCATATAGCGGTACAGAAGTCCGCTGTCCAGATCGACCCAGAAATACTGCGTCACGGAGTCCAGCGTACACTGGACAAAAACGCACTGCAAAAAGTCCTGCTCGGAAAGCGAAACGAGGTCGGCCTCCTGAAGCGAGGACGCCGGAGCGCTCAGAAGCGTTTCAAAGCCCGGAACGCCGGTCAGCTCTTCGAGCTGCACACCGGACGCGAGAGAATACGCCGCCGCGTCCTCAGAATCGCCGTACCAGACGTACAGCGTTTCGCCGTCCGTCAGGAAGCTCTTCGTTTCCAGATTATCGGTCAGCTGGACAAGCGTCAGACTGCCGCCTGTCCAGATCTCCGCCGTCTGCTCACGCGAGGCCTCTCCCGCATAGGTGGTCAGAGACAGCGTCTGGTGATAATAGGCGGGACGCGATAGCGTGCGCAGAACGTCCTGCACATTTTCAGTCGTGATCTGGACGAAGCTCTCCTCCGGGGCTGCAGGCTCCTCCTGTGGCGGCGTCTCTATGGAGGCGTCCGGAAGCACGATGCTTTCGTGGCGGTTTTTCTCCACGGAATTGATGAAGATCCCGAGCAGAAACGCGATCACAGCCAGCGCGGCGATCCCGGCGATGGCAAGCTTTTTCTTATTGCTGAAACGGTCGCCCATGCCGCGCGGCTCCTTCCTTTTTTATTGCGCCAGCCTGCAAGCGAGTATAGGCTTGCCAGCTGACGCATTTGCATTTATTCTGTGCAGAAATCGGCGGGACGCTCCGCAGTGCGTCCGAAATACCATTCAATGGCCTGCGTGATGCGCGCGCAGGCATGGCCGTCGCCGTAGGGGTTGACGGCCTTCGCCATTTTTGCGTAGGCCTCCGGCGAATCGAGAAGCTCGTTTGCCATCGAGACGATCACGTCCTTCTCCACGCCTGCGAGCTTTGCCGTACCGGCGGCGACGGCCTCGGGCCGCTCCGTCTCCCGGCGCATGACAAGGACAGGCTTTCCAAGAGCGGGAGCCTCCTCCTGAAGGCCGCCGGAGTCCGTCATGACGAACGCGCAGCGCGCAATCAGGTTGTGCATTTCCTCCACGTCAATCGGGGCGATCAGGTGGATGCGGTCGTGGCCGCCGAGGATCGGGAAGGCGCACTCACGCACGACGGGGCTGAGATGGACGGGGTAGACGACCTCCACGTCCGGATGGCGCTCGACGACCTCGAGGATGGCGTGCATGATATCCTGCATGGGCTTGCCGTAGTTCTCGCGGCGGTGGCAGGTAACGGCGATGACGCGCCGGTGCACAAAGTCCAGATGGTTGAGCAGCTCCGTCGTGAAGGTATAGTCCCTGCGGACGGTATACTGCATGGCGTCGATGGCCGTGTTGCCGGTGATGAAGATTTCGCCCATAACGGCCTCACGGCGCAGATTTTCCGCGTTGGCCCGCGTCGGCGAGAAGTGCAGATCAGCGATGTCGCCGACCAGCGTCCGGTTCATTTCCTCCGGGAAGGGCGAATACTTGTCCCATGTGCGAAGTCCTGCCTCAACGTGGCCGACCTTGACCTGATGGTAGAAGGCTGCCAGCGCACCGGCGAAGGTCGTGGAGGTGTCGCCGTGGACCAGAACGAGGTCGGGCTTCGCCTCCTCGAGCACCTGCTCCATGCCGAGCAGGGCCTTGGTCGTGATCGTGGAGAGCGTCTGGCGCTTTTCCATGATGTTGAGGTCATAATCGCTCTTGAGGTGGAAAATATCCATCACGGAGTCCAACATTTCGCGGTGCTGGCCGGTCAGGCAGACGATGCTTTCGATGCTTTCGCTGGCCTGAAGCGCGCGCACGAGCGGCGCCATTTTGATCGCCTCCGGCCGGGTGCCGAAAACGGACATGACTTTGATCTTATTCATGAGATTCCTCCTGCGGTTCCGCGTCCGGCTGCGCCTCGGAGGGCGCGTCTTCGGGAGCGGACGGATGCTGCTTCGGCTTGTGGCCGGAGAAAATGACCTTGACGCCGATGGCGGCGACGACGAACACTGCGCCGATCAAAATCAGCGCCTTCAGCTCACCCGAGGAGGTCAGCAGCACGGCCGCAAGGCCGAGGATCGCCGTCAGCATATAGACGATGGCAACGGCCTGCTTCTGTGAGAAGCCCATGTCGATCAGCCGGTGGTGGACATGTCCGCGGTCGGCGACCATCGGGTTCTGGCCCCTGGCGATCCGGCGCAGAAACGCAAAGCAGATGTCGAAAATCGGAAGGCCGAGGATCAGGAACGGCACGGCAAACGAAATGATGGCGTAAAGCTTGAACAGGCCCGTCACGGAAAGCGTGGCGAGAATATAGCCGAGGAAGGTCGAGCCGGTGTCGCCCATGAAGATCTTGGCCGGGTTCATGTTGTAGGGAATGAAGCCGAGGCATGCGCCGAACAGCGCGATGAGGATAACGGCGATGTTGATCTCCTGCACGAGCAGCGCGATGACGACGAGCGCCGCCGTGGAAATGGCGGAAACGCCGACGGCAAGACCGTCCAGACCGTCGATGAAGTTGACAGCGTTCGTGATGGCGACGATCCAGATGATGGTGACCGGAACGGAAAGCCAGCCGAGGCTGATATAGGTCGCGTCGCTGAACACGTTCGGGTTGGAGAAAAACTGGATCACGCAGCCGTGATAGACGGCCATGGCCGCCGCCGCGATCTGCACAAGAAGCTTGGGAAGCGCCTTGAGCGTCAGAATATCGTCCAGCACGCCAAGCACCACGATCATGACGGCGCCGAGCAGAATGCCGCGGATGGGCCGGTCAATGTCGGCGAAGATCAGAACGGTCAGCAGGAACGCGATGAAAATGGCAAGTCCTCCGAGACGGGGAATGGGCGTCTTGTGCATCCGGCGGTTATCCTTCGGTACGTCGATCGCGCCGACCTTATAGGCAAGGCTCTTGACCATCGGCGTCGTCAGAAAGGATACGACGGCCGCGACAGCCAGCGCGGCCAGCATTTTAAGCGCAAGCTGCGTTGTCATATAGATCTCCTCCGATCAGCGGGCGACAAAGCCCACCTTTTTATAGACCTTGCGCAGGGTCTTGTTCGCAAGGTAGGAGGCGCGCTCCGCGCCGGACTTGTAGATGCTTTCGAGATAAGCCTTGTCGCCCAGCAGGTGCTGCGCTTCCTCACGGATCGGGCGCAGCAGCTCCACGACAGCCTCGCCGACGGCGGGCTTGAACACGCCGTAGCCCTGATCGGCAAATTCGGCCTCCGCCTCGGCCAGCGTTTTGCCGGTCGCGGCGCAGTAGATGGTCAGCAGGTTCGAGATGCCGGGCTTGTTCTCGCGGTCGTAACGGACGGCGGTATCGCAGTCGGTCACAGCGCGCTTGAATTTGCGCAGGATATCCTCGGGCTTGTCCATCAGATAGACGCAGCCGTCGGGATCGGACTTCGACATTTTGTTTTCGGGATTGCCGAGGCTCATAATGCGCGCGCCCATCTTCGGGATGAACGGCTCCGGCAGCGTGAAGGTGTCGGGGAACACATAGTTGAAGCGCGTGGCAATGTCGCGGCAAAGCTCGACATGCTGCTTCTGATCCTCGCCGACGGGGACAAGGTCGGCCTGATACAGCAGGATATCCGCCGCCATCAGGACGGGGTAGGTAAAGAGACCGGCGGTGATGTTGTCGGCGTGCTGCTGAGATTTCATTTTGAACTGCGTCATGCGGCTCAGCTCGCCGAACTGCGTATAGCAGCCGAGCACCCAGCTCAGCTCCGCGTGCTGCGGAACATGGCTCTGGATGAACATGATGTTCTTCTCGGGATCAAGACCGCAGGCGACATACTGCGCCAGCTGCTCCAGCGTTCTGCGGCGCAGGTCTGCCGGTACCTGACGGACGGTGATGGCGTGCATATCGACGATGCAGTACAGGCAGTCGTATTCGTCCTGAAGCGCGACCCAGTTCTTGATCGCACCCATATAAGAGCCGAGCGTCAGATCGCCGCTGGGCTGGATCCCTGAAAAAATTCTCTTTTTGTTTTCCATGGTATAAGACCTCTACTCTGTTATTTTTACATAAGTACGTGTATTTTACCACACGGGAACAGATTTCGCAATAAATCATTGACGAACGGGAAAAGAAAATATATGATAGGTGCGAACGAAAAAATGGAGGCTGCTTTTATGAGCTTTTTTGAGGAAATGGAATCCAGGATTCCGAAGGGAAAGGTGCGCACCCGCTTTGCGCCCAGCCCCACGGGCTATATGCACGTCGGAAATCTCCGCACGGCGCTTTATACATGGCTGATCGCCCGCAGTCAGGGCGGCACGTTCATCCTCCGCATCGAGGACACCGATCAGGGCCGTTTGGTCGAGGGCGCGGTGGATGTGATCTACAAGACGCTGGCGGAGTGCGGCCTTGACCACGACGAAGGCCCCGATGTCGGCGGCCCGGTCGGACCGTATGTCCAGTCGGAGCGGCGCGGACTGTTCGGAAAGTACGCCGAGCTTCTGGTGCAGAAGGGCGGAGCGTATTACTGCTTCTGCCAGAAGGAAGCGGAGCCGCAGGAGAATGCGGAGGATCCCAAGCAGATCAAAAAGCACGTCTGCGCCTGCCGCGACATGACGCCGCAGGCCGTGCAGGAGAAGCTTGCCGCCGGAGCGCCCTACGTCATCCGTCAGCGCATCCCGCACGAGGGCACGACGACCTTCCATGACGCCTCCTTCGGAGACATCACGGTCGAAAACAAGGAGCTGGAGGATCAGGTGCTGCTGAAATCCGACGGCCTGCCGACCTACAATTTCGCAAACGTTGTGGACGACCATCTGATGGGGATTACCCACGTCGTGCGCGGCAGCGAGTACCTGTCCTCCGCGCCGAAGTACAATCTGCTCTATGAAGCCTTCGGCTGGGAGGTCCCGACCTATGTCCACTGCTCTCCGGTCATGCGCGACGCGCAGCATAAGATGTCCAAGCGCAACGGCGACCCCAGCTATGAGGATCTGATCCACGCGGGCTATCTGACCGAGGCCGTGCTCAATTATGTGGCGCTGCTGGGTTGGAGTCCGAAGGGCGAGCTGGCCGAGCAGGAGTTCTTCACCCTGCCGGAGCTGGTCAAGGCGTTTGATATCTCCGGCATCTCCAAGTCCCCGGCGGTGTTTGACATTGAAAAGCTGCGCTGGATGAATGCGGAATACATGAAGAAGCTGACGCCGGAGGCGTTTTATGAGAAGGCGGAGCCGTGGCTCCGCAAGGCGGTCACCGATCCGTCTATCGATCTGCGGAAGGTCGCGGCGCTGGTGCAGTCCCGGTGCGAAATTCTCTCCGATCTGCCGGAGCGCGTCGATTTCCTCGATAAGCTGCCGGAATATGAGACGGAGCTTTACGTCCACAAGAAGTCCAAGACGAATCTGGAAAACTCGCTGGAAACGCTGAACGCGCTCGTTCCGGTGCTCGAGGCGCAGGCCGACTGGTCGAACGAAGGGCTTTATGCGCGTCTCGTCTCGTTGGCAGAGGAGCGCGGCGTCAAGAATTCCGTGATCCTCTGGCCGCTGCGCGTGGCGTTGTCCGGCAAGGCCTCGACGCCCGGCGGCGCGACGGAGCTGGCTTCGCTGCTGGGAAAGGAAGCGTCCATCGCGCGTGTTCGCAAAGGCATTGAGCTGCTTTCCAAATAAGAGATAAGGTATAAAAAGGCATCCGCACGGCGCTGGCCGTGCGGATGCTTTTTACTTTTTCGTTTAGCGAATCTCCTGATCCAGCGCGTCGAATTCCGGCGTGGAGAAGAACTCGCCGAGCGTGATACCCAGTCCGTCGCAGACCAGTTTGGTGGTCAGAAGCTTCGGATTCTGGCTTTTGCCATAGAGGATATTCTTGATGCTGGACGGCGGGAGTGCGCTGAGGGTGGCGAGACGGTTGATCGTAAGGCCGTGCTCACCGCACAATTGCAAAATACGGATTCTGACGGCATCCAATGTGCACATGGCAATATTCCTTGTTTACTCAGAAGTCCTCCGCGCGGATATCCAGCCCTGAGAAAAAGTCGTCGTAGGAACAGCCGTAGATCTTTTTCAGCTCAATGAGGACACTGACGCGGATATTCAATTCACCGGCTTCATATTTGGCATAGGTCGTGCGTCCGATGTCACAGCCGCGCCGCTGAAGCTCGGCGCAAAGCTTTTCCTGCGAAAGATGGTGTGCGCTTCGAAGTGCGCGGAGATTATCGCCCATATTCCGGTCACGCCTGATCTTTTGCTGCATTTTGATTCACCGCCGCAATGAGTTGTGATTTCTCTAGCTGTTATCCCGTCCAAGCAGCCAATCCGCCGAGATGTGGAGGATATCGGCAAGCGCGTTCAGCTCAAGATCGCTCACAGGGCGCTTCTGGCCCTCCAGCAGGGAAAGAGCGGGGACGCTCATCTCGATACCGGCCAGCTGCAGCTGCGCCAGAAGCTCGACCTGCTTCATGCCGAGCTGGAGCCGGGCTTGTGTGACCCGTGCGCCGACCAGATTCCGTGTTCCGAGCGAGAGCTTTCGTGTGCGCATTTCCATGACCTCCATTTCCACAAAAATTATATGAAAAGAAAGTCTTGATATATTTGGCAATACCAAATATAATAAATATATATTTGTGAGCACCAAATTTGAGGAGGCAATTATGGCAGACTATCAAAAAATGTACGCCGTGTTATGCGCGGCGGTGGACGATGTGATCGGGCCGTTGGAGAAGATACCGATGGCGATGCAGCCGGTACGGACGCTGCGGGAGGCGCTGCTTCGCGCGGAGGACATTTATATGGACACGTCGATGTATGCGGAAAAGAATGAAAACGGAAATCTGCTCAGACTGGTGCGGGAGGGCACAGAAAAGTAGCCGCCGGAGCGCATGGCGCGTCCGGCGGCTGTGTCTGCTGTTGAAAATCAATATTCGCGCACGTTTTCGATGCCCTCGAAGAAGATGGCGACCGTACCGAGACCGACGTAGGAGCCAGTGACCGGCTCGTAGCAGACGGTCATGATCTCCTTCGGCGGCTCCGGAAGCTGACGGAGCATCTCGGCCAGCGCCTCGGCGTCGGCCTTGCAGTCGGTATATACGATGCCGACGCGCTGCTGGCCGGGATTCTCGGCGAGCTTTGCAAATTTCTCCGCCAGCGTCGCAATACCGGTGCGGCGGCTGCGCACCTTGCCGCAGACGACCAACTGACCGGCAGAATTGCCCTTGAGAATGGGGCGGATGCCCAGCACCGTCCCGATCAGCGCTTTTGCGCCGGAAAGCCGTCCGCCGCGGCTGAGGTACATGAGGTCATCCAGAAGGACGATCTGTGCCACGCGGTGCCGCCGTTCCAGAAGCAGATCTGCGATCTCGTCGATGGAGAGACCGGCGTCGCGCCAGTCCACAGCGTGCATGACCAGAATGCCCTCGCCAAGCGCGGCGGCAAGCGTATCGACCGTCCGGATCGTTCTCTCCGGGAACTGCTCGCGCAGCTCCGCAGCGGCGATCTCCGACGAGGCGTAGGAGCCGCTGATGCCGGAGGACATACCGACGAAAAGAATGTCCTTTCCGGCCAGAAGCAGCGGCAGGAAGGTGTCACGGTAGCGCTGCGGCGGGATCTGCGAGGTCGTGATGCGCGTACCGCTGCGCAGGATACCGTAATAGGCCGGGCCGTCGAAGGACTCCGTGTCCATGCAGGCGTATTCCTGACCGTTGATATGGTAGGTGAAGGGAATCACCTCGACGCCGTGCTCCTTGAGATAGGGCGTGGGGAGATTGGAAGATGTGTCCGTTACGATTACAAAGCTCATGTCAGCCTCCAATATATCTAATGCGTGAAATTAGATTATCATGCATCAGGGGCAAAGTCAATTACGGAATTGTAAATTCATCTTGCCATTGAGACGATATGTGCTATAATAGGCAGTGGAAACTACGGATCGTCTTACGAAATGGAGTGTGGGCCATGAGCTATGACAACCGCCTGACTGCGGGGAAGCTTCGCCGCTGGGAGAAGTTTTTGCAGGATTACCGTCTGCCGAAATGGGAGGATATCCCGGACTTCGGCCTTTACATGGAACAGGTGCTGGCGCTGCTGCGGCAGTATCTGGACTATCTGCCGCCGGAGCTGAAGGAGGAGCAGTTTATCACGGCGGCGACCATCAATAATTATGTGCGCAACCGGTTCATGCCGGAGCCGTGCCGGAAAAAGTATTACCGCATCCATATTGCATACCTCATCATGATCTGTACGCTCAAGCAGACGCTCAGCATCGCCACCTTGCAGCGCATGATCCCGAACGGCCTGTCGGAGCAGGAGGTGCATACGATCTACAACGCCTATGTCGAGCGTCACCGCATCGCGGCGGAGTATTTCGTGCAGCAGGTCAAGCTGGTCGCCGGGCCGATCCTCAAGCACGACGACGCGGAGCTGGAGCTTTCCGTCTCGGAAACGACGGATCTGATTGCTTCGGCGGCAATCATCGGCGGCTTTTCGCGGCTGCTTGCGGAGAAGCTGCTCCTGCTCGAGGGAAGAACGCTCGAGAACTATCCGGCGGAGGCGCTGGAGATCCCAAAGAAAAAGGAATAACGCGGGACTGCGCCGGGGAAATGCTTCCCCGGCGTATTTTCATTTTACATAACTTGACACGTTCGCGCAGAAATCGTATAATATACTAGATTTTATTTTGAAATGGGAGCTACCCAATGAAGCATCGTACTGCCTTGATCGTTGTGATACTGGTACTGGCCGCGGCTCTGCTGATCGGCGCCTGCCTGTTTTTCTTTGTTTTCCGAAAGGATCTGACTGCCAGCGTGCTGGTCTACTGGGCTGACCGCTTTGAGCAGTCCGGACGCTACAACCGGACGATCACGCTCTACCGGCAGGCAGAAAAGCTGACGCCGGAAGATGAGGATATCCCGCGCCTGCTGGCGAAAGCGTACCAGCTCAGCGGAAATTTCACGAAGGCGGAGTATACGCTCGTCAGCGCCATTACGCGTGAGCCGGAGTCCGTCGAGCTGTATGCGGAGCTTTCACGCGTCTATCTTGCGCAGGACAAGCTGCTCGACGCGGAGCAGATGCTTGGCAGCATCGCCAATGCCTCCGTGAAGTCGCAGGTCGAGGCGCTGCGCCCGGCCACGCCGGTCATTTCGCCGGAGAGCGGCTATTACAGCGAGTATATTGAGATCACGGCGTCTGCGGCCAGTGGAAAAGTTTACATAACGACAAACGGCGAATTCCCGTCGCTGGAATCGGATCTTTACACCGGCCCCATTCAGCTCGAGGGCGGTGAAACGACGGTCATCGCCATCTCCGTGGACGACAACGGGCTTGTCAGCAGCGCCGCCTACGCGGGGTATACGGTCGGAAACGTTGTGGAGGAGGTCTCGCTGGAGGACTCCGCACTGGAGAGCTATGTGCGCGAGCAGCTCGGCAAGGCCGCGGGCGACAGCCTGATGTCCGACGAGCTGTGGTCGATCGAGGAGCTGGAGCTTCCGGCGGAGGTGACCACGCTGAACGACCTGACGAGATTTGCGGGTCTCCAGTCGCTGACCATCCATGACGCGGCTTCCGGACTTGACCTGAGCTTGATCGGCCAGCTGACGACGCTTCGGAAGCTCGACCTCGCGGGCTGCACTATGTCGCAGAGCCTGCTGGAGCAGATCGGGACGCTTCCCGACCTGACGGAGCTGACGCTGAGCGGCTGTGCCATCGATTCGATCAATCCGCTGGTCGGCCTGACCAAGCTGGAAAAGCTCGATCTGAGCAACAACGCGATCTCGGATATCATGCCGCTCTCGTCCATGACGGAGCTGCGGGAGCTGCATCTGACGAACAATCCGGTCGGCTCGATCTCCTATCTGAACAACTGCCTGCTGCTTGAAAAGCTTTATATCGAGAACTGCGGCGTTTCCAGACTTTCCGGCATTGCTGACAACACCAGTCTTCAGGAGCTTTACGCCTCGAACAACAGCATTCAGGATATCTCGATGCTTGCGGGCTGCACGGCCATGAAGGTCATGGACCTGTCCGAAAATCAGATCGAGGATATTTCGGTCATTGCGAATTTCCCGGAGCTGATCAATTTCAAGGCGAACAACAACAAGATCACGGGCATTCCGAAGCTCGATCCCGAGACCTCGGTGCTGGTGCAGTTCAGCGCCAATTATAACGAGATCGAGGATGTGTCTGGTCTGTCCAATCTGATTTACCTGAACTATGTCCGTGTGGACTATAACAAGGTCAAGGACATCTCCTGCCTTAAGGACTGCTACAACCTCATCCAGATTGACGCATGGGATAACCCGCTTGACACGGAGAAGATCCCGGAGCTTCAGGACATCGGCATCATCGTCAACTACAATTCGACCTATGAGCCGCCCGAGGAGACGACGGAGGAGTGATTTTTCCGCCGTAGCCGTGCCGTGCGGAAAATGACCGGGAAAAACGAAAATAATGCTTGCTTTTGTGCCTCCTGTATGCTAAAATACCCAAGTCTGTGAAAGAGGTGGTCCTCTGCCGCCGCCGGTACCGAGGTATTGCGGCATTTCCCGCGGCATGAACGCCTTAATATGAAGGAGGACAACAAAATGGCAAAGGATCTTATGAAGGCTCTGACCAGCCAGTACATGAAGAACGAGCTTCCCGAAATGAACATCGGCGATACCGTTCGCGTTCATGTCAAAATCAAGGAAGGTTCCCGTGAGAGAATTCAGGTATTCGAGGGCACCATCATCGCCAAGAAGCATGGCGGCATTGAGGAGACCATCACCGTCCGTCGCATCTCCTACGGCGTCGGCTGCGAGAAGGTTTTCCCCGTCCACGCGCCCAACGTTGTGAACGTTGAGACCGTCCGTCACGGCAAGGTTCGCAGAGCGAAGCTCTACTACCTGCGTGATCGTATGGGCAAGGCTGCCAAGGTCAAGGAAAAGGTCTGATCCGTGCAGTAAAAGAGAAGCCTTCGGGCTTCTCTTTTTCTATATCCGGTTTTCTATATCCGGGTGACTGCGAAAAAGCAGGGGAGAACGTCCGCTGCGAAAAAGAAATGCCTGCCGCGCACGAAAAGCGCGGCAATTTGTGAATTTGCTCTTTTTTTATGGCGCAGTTTTGTGTATAATGTTTTTTGGTAAAATGGAAATGTATGTCCGCGCCCGGACGCTGAGACCGTCCGGACAATGCGGCGCACCGGAGGGAACGGCTGCTCCGGACGGAGCGCTGCGGATGATAGAACGGAGAAGCAGATATGGGATTCAACGATGAAATGGACTTTGATCTCGACGAGATCCGGAAATTGCTGAAGGAAAAGGACGAAAAGCCGGAAGGAAGCTCTGACGGGGAGGACGGCGCTGCGGAAGCGGCGGCTGTGGAAAGACCCCGGCGGCAGGAGAAAAGAGCGCCGCGCCGTGTCGGAAAGCAGGAGGTCACGTCGGAGTCCTCCAAGGCCCCAAAGACCGCTCCGGCAAAGCGGCGGACGGTCGAGGAGGAAGCGCTTCTGGAAAACCAGCGCGACGCGAAGGAAGAGCAGGAGCCGAAGGGGTATGAGCTTTTTACTGTCCTGCGCGACGTTGTGAACATGCTGGCTGTTGTGACGCTGGTGTTCGTGTTCTTCTTCCGGCTGGTCTCCGTCTCCGGCAGCTCGATGTATCCGACGTTCGTTGATACGGACTGGCTGGTGCTCCAGAGCAACTTCTTGTATAAGGACGTGAAGCGCGGAGATATCGTTGTTCTCAGCGTGGATGCGCCGGAGCTGAACGGCCCTATCGTCAAGCGTGTGATCGCGACCGGCGGACAGACCGTGGATATTGATTTTGAGACCGGCACGCTCTATGTGGACGGAAAAATTCAGGTCGAGTCGTATATTTTCGAGCCGACCTATCTCAACGAGGGACTCAGCTTCCCGCTGACCGTCCCGGAAAATTCGCTCTTCGTAATGGGCGACAACCGGAACCACTCGCTTGACAGCCGTTCGGTCTCCATCGGCTGTGTGGGGACGGACCGCGTGCTGGGAAAGGCGCTGTTTATCCTCATTCCCGGACGGCAGACAAACGAGACCGGCGCTGTGACCGGCAAGCGTGATTTCAGCAGAATTGGAGCGGCATCCTGATGGAACAGCAGAAGCAAAGCATGAACATCCAGTGGTATCCCGGTCATATGACCAAGACCCGGCGTATGATGGAGGAGGACCTGAAGCTCGTGGATGCGGTCTGCGAGATTCTGGACGCGCGCATCCCAATCTCCAGCCGGAATCCGGATATCGACGCCATCTGCGGCACAAAGCCGCGTCTTGTGATCCTCAACCGCATCGACATGGCCGATCCCGTCATGGTCAAGCGCTGGGCGGACTATTTCAAATCGCAAGGCATGGCCGTCCTTCTGACCGACTGCAAGAGCCGGAAGGGGATCAACGGCTTTGTCCCGGCGATCCGCCAGCTTCTGGCTGAAAAGCTCCGGCGCTACGCCGAAAAGGGACAGGTGGGCCGTCCGCTCAAGATCATGGTGGTCGGCATTCCGAACGTCGGAAAGTCCACGTTTATCAACCAGATCGCGGGCAGAAAGGGCGCAAAGGCCGAAAACCGGCCGGGCGTTACGCGCGGAAAGCAGTGGGTCACGGTCGATACGGGCCTTTTGCTGCTGGACACACCCGGTATCCTCTGGCCGCGCTTTGAGGACCCGGAGGTCGGCATCCGGCTGGCCTACACCGGCGCGGTGAAGGACGACATCCTCGATACGGAGACGCTGGCCTTCCATCTGATGCAGATGCTCTGGGAGCGCTACCCGGACGCGGTGCGCGCGCGCTACAAGATCGACCTCCCGGCGGACGCCGACGGCGTGCAGCTGTTGGAGGCGGCCGGACGCAAGCGCGGCTTCCTGATTTCCGGCGGCGAGATCGATTTGGAGCGGATGGCGAAGGTGCTGCTTGAGGAATACAGAAGCTGCAAGCTCGGACGGTTTACGCTCGAGGCCCCGGAGCAGCTAGCGCAGGAGGAAACGGAATGAAAACGGAAAAGCCGGATCTCTGGCGCTATGAGCACGCGGCGTTCGCGGACGGCTTTGAGTTGGTCTGCGGCGTGGACGAGGCGGGCAGAGGCCCGCTGGCCGGGCCGGTCTGCGCGGCGGCGGTCATCCTGCCGAAGGATGTGCAGATCGATGGGCTGAACGACTCAAAAAAGCTGACCGACAAAAAGCGGCGGGAGCTGTTCGATGTCATCACCGCCTCCGCCGTGAGCTATGGCATTGCGCTGGTGGACGAAAAAACGATCGACGAGATCAATATTTTGCAGGCGACCTTCCGCGCGATGGCGCAGGCCATTGCGCAGCTCGATCCGTCCGCGCAGCTGACGCTGGTCGATGGCAACCGCGCGGCGGACTTCGGCCTTCCGGTACGCACCATCGTCAAGGGCGACGGCCTGTCCGCCAGCATCGCGGCGGCGTCGATCCTTGCGAAGGTCACCCGTGACCGCCTGATGGAGCAGTACGCGGAGCAGTATCAGCAGTACGGCTTCGAGATACATAAGGGCTACGGCACAAAGCGGCACTATGCGGCGCTGCGGGAATTCGGCCCGTGTCCCATTCACCGCATGAGCTTCCTGAAAAAGTTCTATGGCGAAAAATGAACTGCTCGGCCCGTGGGGCGAACGGTGCGCAGCGGAGTATCTGCGCCGGCGCGGCTTTACACTTGTCGCCTGCAATTACCGCTGCCGCTTCGGCGAGATCGATATTATTGCCCGGAATCGGGAATATCTGACGTTCGTGGAGGTCAAGCTGCGCAAATCGGACGCCTTCGGCGAAGCGCGGGAGTTCGTGGACGCGCGCAAGCAGGAGCGCATCCGCGCGACTGCGGCGCTCTGGCTCGAAACGCACGAGACGGCGCTCCAGCCGCGGTTTGACGTAGTTGAGGTCTATGCGCCGGACGGGATGCACACGAAGGCTCCCGAGATCCGGCTGATCGAGGACGCATTTTGATGAAATACAGAGTTTTTGACGGACATTGCGATACGCCGGTGGAGCTGTGGATGCGCGGCGAAAGCCTGCGGAAGAATGCCCTGGCCGTTTCGCTGGAGCAGGCGAAGCACTTCGGAGGCTATGCGCAGTTCTTTGCGTTCTGCACGGCGTGGATCGAAAACGATCTGCCGCACACGGAGCAGTACCGCCGTGCGCTGGACTATTTTTCCGTGCAGCTGCGCGGAAACGCGGATGCCGTCGCCCTCTGCCGGACGGCAGAGGATGCGGAGCAGGCCATGTCGGAGGGAAAGACCGCCGCTTTCCTCGCTATCGAGGGTGCGGAGGCCATCGGCTGTGACCCCGGAAGGCTCGACGAGGCGTATGAGCAGGGCGTGCGGATGGTCTCGCTGGTCTGGAATGTTGAAAATCCGCTGACTGGCTCCTGCGTGACCGGCTCCGGCCTGACGCAGAAGGGAAAGGACTTTTTCCGCCGTGCGCAGAGGCTGGGAATGCTCGTGGATGTGAGCCATCTGTCGGAGCGCGGCTTCTGGGACATGGCGGAGCTGGCAGAGCGGCCCATTGTGGCAAGCCACTCCAATTCCGCCGCTGTCTGCCCGCACGTTCGCAATCTGACCGACGAGCAGTTCTGCGCACTCTGTCAGCTGGGCGGCCTGAGCGGAATCAACCTCTACAGCGCCTTTTTGACGGAGGGACGGGCGACGTTTGAGGACGTGCGCCGCCACATCGACCATTTCTTTGAGCTGGGCGGCGATGGACATATCGCGCTCGGCGCCGATCTTGACGGCTGCGAGGCGCTCCCGGAGGGCTTCTCGCGCCTTGGCGATTATGAAAAGCTGGCGGAGTATCTGACAGGGTGCGGGTATTCCGACGGCATGACGCAGAAGCTGTTCTGCGATTCCTGGATGAAGGTTGTGAAAGCATGTACTATATAAGCACAAGAGACGCAGCCCTGCGCTGCACGGCCTCGCAGGCCATCGTGCAGGGACTGAGCCGCGACGGCGGATTGTTCCTGCCGGAGCGCATTCCCGCGCTTGAACAGGGCGCGCTGGAAAAAATGAAGACGATGCCTTATGCCGAGCGGGCCGTTCAGGTGATGAAGCTCTATCTGGAGGAATTCACGGAGGACGAGCTGCGCACCTATGCAGGCAGCGCCTACGGGCCGGACAAATTTGACACGCCTGCCGTTGCGCCGCTGAAAAGGCTGGACGGAGGCACCACCGTTTTGGAGCTGTGGCATGGGCCGACGTGCGCGTTCAAGGATATGGCGCTTCAGATGCTGCCATATCTGCTGACGGCGTCGCTGAAAAAGACCGGCGAGGAAAAGACGGCCTGCATTCTGGTCGCCACCTCCGGCGACACCGGAAAGGCCGCGCTCGAGGGCTTCCGCGACGTTGACCGCACGAAAATTCTCGTGTTCTATCCGAAGGACGGCGTTTCCGATATCCAAAAGCTGCAAATGGTTACGCAGGAGGGCGAAAACACCGGCGTCTGCGCCGTGATCGGCAATTTTGACGACGCGCAGACAGGCGTGAAAAGAATATTCTCCGATCCCGTGCTGCGGGAAAGACTCGCCGCGGACGGAAAGCTCCTCTCCTCGGCAAACTCCATCAACTGGGGCAGAGTTCTGCCGCAGATCGTCTATTATATTTCCGCATACTGCGATCTGCTGGCCTCCGGCGCGATCCGGATGGGGGAGAAGATCGATTTCTGCGTTCCAACGGGCAACTTCGGAAACATCCTTGCAGCCTATTATGCCAAGCGGATGGGCCTCCCGGTCGGGAAGCTGATCTGCGCCTCCAATTCCAACGACGTACTGACGGAGTTCATCCGCACCGGCGTTTACGACCGGAACCGTCCATTCCACGCGACCATGTCGCCGTCGATGGACATTCTGATCTCGTCGAATCTGGAACGGCTTTTGTATCTGCTCTCCGGCTCGGACGAGGCCGTGCGCGGCTACATGCGGCAGCTTTCCGAGACAGGACGCTACGCCGTCACGCCGGAGCTGCACGCGAAGATCCAGGAAAGCTTCGCCTGCGGCTGCTGCGATGAGGCTTCGACAGCGGAGACCATCGGGCGCGTATTCAAGGAACGGAGCTATCTGATCGATACGCATACGGCGGTCGCGTGGAACGTTCTGGAGCAGTTCCGCCGCGAGAGCGGCAGCCGGAGCATGTCGGTCGTGGTCTCGACGGCCAGCGCGTTCAAATTTTGCGCCAGCGTCCTGACGGCGCTAGGCGTGGAGAAGCAGGCGGAGGGAACACAGATCCTGCGTCAGCTTTCCGAGACGGCCGGCTGTCCGGTTCCGAAGCCGCTGGCGGCGCTGGATGGGAAGAAGATCCGCTTTACAAAGGCCGTTCAGAAAACGGAAATGGCAGACGCGGTCATGGAGCTTCTGTAATGGCACTGTATGCGATCGGAGACCTGCACCTGTCGCTGGAGACGGACAAGCCGATGGACGTATTCGGCGGCCGGTGGGAGGGCTATGTGGACAAGCTCCGCGCGGGCCTTTCCGTGATCGGGCCGGAGGATACGACCGTCCTGCTGGGTGACCTCAGCTGGGCGCTGGAGTTGGACGGCGCGGTCAAGGATTTTGCCTTCATCTCCGCGATCCCGGGCCGGAAGATCCTTCTCAAGGGAAATCACGACTACTGGTGGAGCACGGCGGCGAAGTTTTACCGCTTCTGCGCGGAGCATGGCTTTGAAGAGCTGTATGTCCTCAATAACAACTGCTATTTTTACGGAGATACCGCCCTGTGCGGAACGCGCGGCTGGTTCTACGAGGAGGACAAGCAGGGGACGCACGATGAAAAGGTGTTCCGGCGGGAGCTGGGACGGCTGGAAACATCGCTCAAGGCGGCGGGCGATGCGGAAAAGCTCTGCTTTCTGCACTATCCGCCGAAATATTACGGCTACGAGTGTCCGGAGATACTGGAACTGCTCCAGCGCTATGGCGTGCGGCTGTGCTGCTACGGACATCTGCACGCGGAGAGCCTGAGGCTGGCGTTTCAGGGCCGGGATCATGATGTGGATCTCCGCTGCTTGTCTGCTGATTATGTAAACTTTATCCCGCAGAAGCTCATGGATTGAACGGGCGGCAGGCCCTCCGGAATGCGGATTTTGAAAAGTTTATGGAAAAATAAAAAATATGTGTGGAAATCTCGGAAAAAGTCTGCTAGAATATTACGGATTCAAAATTGGTGAACTACGGCTGCGGTGCGGCCGCACCACATAGGAGGAAATCACATGAACGTAAAGAGCGTAGAAACTGAAAAGGGCAGCGCAAAGATCGTTGTCGAGATCGAAAAGCCGGAATTTGAAAATGCGCTGAACAAGGCGTACACCAAGTGCCGCAAGAACATCATGATCCCCGGCTTCCGCAAGGGCAAGGCCCCCAGAAAGATGGTCGAGGCCATGTACGGCGCGACGGTCTTCTATGAGGATGCCGTCAATGAGATCTTCCCGGAGATCTACGCAAAGGCAGTCGTTGAGCAGAAGATCAAGGCGGTCGGCGCTCCGTCCGTCGCGGACATGGACACCGACGAGAACGGCAACGTGATCCTGACCGTCTCCACGGAGCTGTATCCGGAGGTCACGCTCGGCGAATATAAGGGCATCGAGGTGCCGAAGCAGGCTGTTTCCGTCTCCAAGGCGGAGGTCGATGCGGAGGTCGCACAGATGGCGGAGCGCAATGCCCGCATCGAGACCGTTGAGCGTCCGGCCAAGGAAGGCGACACCGTTGTGATCGACTTCGAGGGCTTTGTGGACGGCAAGCCGTTTGACGGCGGCAAGGCGGAGCATTACTCCCTCAAGCTCGGCTCCAAGTCCTTCATTCCCGGCTTTGAAGATGCGCTGATCGGCGCGGCCGCCGGCGAAGAGCGCGACGTGAACGTCACGTTCCCGACCGACTACACCCCGGAGCTTGCCGGTAAGGAAGCGACCTTCAAGTGCAAGGTCCACGAGGTCAAGGAGACCATGCTTCCCGAGCTGGACGACGAGTTCGCAAAGGACGTTTCCGAGTTCGATACCCTCGCAGCGCTCAAAAAGGACATCAAGGCCAAGAAGCTCAAGACCCTTCAGGAGAACGCCGACCGCGCGTTTGAGAATGCAGCCGTCGAGCTGGCCAGCAAGAACATGACCTGCGACATCCCCGCCTGCATGATCGAAGAGCAGCTCGACAAGCATCTCGAGCAGTTCGGTTATCAGCTCCAGACGCAGGGCATGAAGCTTGAGGACTACGCCAAGATGATGGGCGGCGACGTGAATGCCATGCGTTCGGCCATGCGCCCGATGGCGGAGCAGACTGTCCGCTCCAACATCCTTCTCAGCGAGATCGTCCATCAGGAGAACATCGAGGTTTCCGACGAGGAGCTTGAAGAAGAGCTGAAGAGACTGGCCGAGCAGTATAAGATGGAGCTGGACAAGCTCAAGGAAGCCATCGACGTCGAGGCCGTCAAGGCGGATCTCGCCGGTAAGAAGGCCGTCAAGCTGATCGTGGACAGCGCCGTCCCGGTCGAGGAGAAGAAGCCCGCCAAGAAGACTGCGAAGAAGGCCAAGAAGGCTGACGACGAAGCCGAAGAGGCTCCCGCAGAAGAGAGCGAAGAGGAAACCAAGGAATAATTTTCCTTCTGGATGGTTAGAATGTTGCATCCAATGAAAGGAGATCATTTATGAATCTGGTTCCGTATGTTGTTGAACAGACCAGCCGCGGCGAACGCTCCTATGACATTTTTTCGCGGCTTCTGAACGACCGAATCGTATTTTTGTCCGGCGAGGTGGACAACAATTCCGCCAGCCTGATCGTCGCGCAGATGCTCTATCTCGAGGCGCAGGACCCCGACAAGGATATTCAGTTTTACATCAACAGCCCCGGCGGCAGCGTCACCGACGGCATGGCAATCTATGACACCATGCAGTATATCAAGTGCGACGTTTCCACCATCTGCATCGGCATGGCCGCGTCCATGGGCGCGTTCCTGCTGTCCTCCGGCACGAAGGGCAAGCGCATCGCGCTGCCGAACGCCGAGATCATGATCCACCAGCCGCTCGGCGGCACGCAGGGTCAGACGACGGACATGCAGATCCATGTCGAGCGGATGCTGCGCATCAAGAAGCACCTCAACGAGATCCTTGCCGCCAACACCGGCAAGCCGCTTGAGACCATCTGCGCCGATACCGAGCGTGACAACTTCATGAGCGCGGAAGAGGCAAAGGAATACGGCCTTGTGGACAAGGTCATCTATAACCGCTGATAAACCCTACCTTGAAAGGAGGAGGCATATTGGCAAGAGACAGTGTGCGCTGTTCCTTCTGCGGAAAGCGCGCGGAGCAGGTCAGCAGGATCATTGCCGGCCCCAACGTCTATATCTGCAATGAGTGTGTCGATCTGTGTTCGAGCATTCTTGCCGACGAGATGCATCCGGGCGGAAAAACCTCGGAGCTTGAGCTGCCCGATACCCTCCCGACGCCTCAGGAGATCAAAACCTATATGGATCGCTACATCATCGGCCAGGACGAGGCAAAGGTCGCCCTGTCCGTGGCGGTCTACAACCACTATAAGCGCATCTACTTTGAAAAGGACACCGACATTGAGCTGCAAAAGAGCAACATCCTGCTGATCGGCCCGACCGGCTCCGGCAAGACGCTCTTTGCGCAGACGTTGGCGAAGATCCTGAACGTTCCGTTTGCCATCGCCGACGCGACGACGCTGACGGAGGCGGGCTATGTGGGCGAGGATGTGGAAAACATCCTCCTCCGGCTGCTTCAGGCGGCGGACTTCGATGTTGAGCGCGCGCAGCGCGGCATCATCTACATCGACGAGATGGATAAGATCGCCCGCAAGAGCGAGAATACGTCCATCACGCGCGACGTCTCCGGCGAGGGCGTGCAGCAGGCGCTGCTGAAGATCCTCGAGGGCACGGTCGCCAACGTCCCGCCGCAGGGCGGACGCAAGCACCCGCAGCAGGAGTTCATCCAGATCGACACGACCAACATCCTGTTCATCTGCGGCGGCGCCTTTGACGGCCTCGACAAGATCATCGAGCAGCGCACCGACAAATCGTCAATTGGCTTTGACGCGCCGATCGAGAGCCGCGCCAAGCGCGATGTCGGCAAGCTCTTTCAGCTCGTCCAGCCGCACGATCTTCTGAAATTCGGCATCATTCCCGAGCTGGTGGGCCGCCTGCCGGTCATTACCTCGCTCGACAGCCTGAAAAAGGAGGATCTGGTGCGCATTCTGACCGAGCCGAAGAACGCGCTGTGCAAGCAGTATCATAAGCTGCTCCAATACGATCAGGTCAGCCTGAGCTTCGAGTCCGGCGCGCTGGACGCGATTGCTGAAAAGGCCATCGACCGTCAGATCGGCGCACGCGGCCTGCGGGCCATCATGGAGGACATCATGACCAACATCATGTATGAGATCCCCTCCGACCCGACCATTCAGAGCGTGCTCATCACAGAGGACTGCGTCCGAAACGGCAGCAAGCCGGTCGTGACGCGCGACGCCTCCAAGCCGCGTACCCCCATCCGGAATGCGGGTGTGACACTCTGAGAAACATATTTCCGGAAGCGGACGCTTCCGGCGAAAGGGGGGCTTTACAGCCTCCCTTTGTGCATTTACTCCAGAAAGGAGCGATTTTATGAGCGAATTTGAACGTCCGGTCTGTCTGCCGGTGCTGGCGCTGCGCGGGCTTTGCGTGTTCCCGAAGATGCTGACGCATTTCGATGTGGGACGCAAATCGTCCATGGCGGCCGTCGAAGAGGCGCTCCGGGAGGATCAGCAGATCTTCCTTGTGACGCAGAAGGACGTTGAGACGGATCATCCGAAGCGGAACGATCTGTATACCGTCGGCACGGTCAGCATCGTCAAGCAGGTGCTGCGCCTGCCGGGTGAAAACATGCGCATTCTGGTCGAGGGCCAGTACCGCGCGGAGCTTCTGGACATCGTGCAGAGCGACCCCTATCTCTTCGGACGGATGCAGAAGCTCGAGGAGCTGCCCTACAACCACAGTCTCCCGCGCGTGGAGGCGCTGCTCCGTCAGGCGCACAGCCAGTTTGAACAGTTTGCGGAGCTGTCCGGCCGGAATATGCAGGAGGCGCTGCTTCGGCTGCTGACCTCGGAGGACGCGGGCTACACGGCGGATTTCATCGGTCAGGACGCGACGTTTTCCTATCAGAACAAGCAGCAGCTGCTTGAGCAGCTGCATCCGGTCAAGCGATTGGAGCAGACTGTCTCGCTGATGGCGAAGGAGCTGGATATCCTGCGGCTCGAAAACGAGATCTCCGACCGGGTTCAGGAGAACGTGGACAAAAACCAGCGGGACTATTATCTGCGCGAGCAGATGAGCGTGATCCGTGAGGAGCTTGGCGAGGATGCGGACGATGACGACGCAGACAGCTACCGCGAGAAGATCCGCAAGCTGCATCTTGAGCAGGAGACGGAGGAAAAGCTCCTGAAGGAGGTCCGGCGCATGGCGAAGCAGGCGCCCGGCTCGCAGGAGGCGGCGCTTCTGCGCAATTATCTGGACGCCGTGCTGGAGCTTCCGTGGAACAAGACGACGAAGGAGCGGCTGGATGTTGCGCAGGCACGCAAAATTCTGGACGCCGACCATTACGGCCTCGAAAAGGTCAAGGAACGCATTCTGGAGACGCTGGCCGTGCGTCAGCTGGCACCGGAGCTTCCGGGGCAGATCCTCTGCCTTGTCGGCCCTCCCGGTGTCGGCAAGACCTCCATCGCGATCTCCATTGCGCGTGCGCTCAACCGTAAGCTTGCGCGGATATCCCTCGGCGGCGTACACGACGAGGCGGAGATCCGCGGCCACAGAAAGACCTACATCGGCGCGATGCCGGGCCGCATCATGGCGGCGGTCTCTCACGCAGGATCCAAAAACGCGCTGCTGCTGCTCGACGAGATCGACAAGCTCGGCAGCGACTATAAGGGCGACCCTGCCTCGGCACTGCTGGAGGTGCTCGATTCCGAGCAGAATTCCTCCTTCCGCGACCATTATCTCGAGGTACCGTTCGACCTGCACGAGTGCATGTTCATCACAACGGCCAACACGACCGATACCATTCCGCGCGCCCTTCTCGACCGCATGGAGGTCATAGAGATCGGCTCGTACACGGATGAGGAGAAGCTTCAGATCGCCAAGCGCCACCTGCTGCCGAAGCAGCTGGAAAAGCACGGCCTCCCGAAGGGGAGCGTCCGCGTTTCAGAGGACGCGCTGCGGGAGATCATTGCCTGCTACACGCGCGAATCCGGCGTCCGAAACCTCGAACGGGAGCTGGCGGCGCTCTGCCGCAAGTGCGCGATGCGCCTTGTGGAGCCGGAGGCTCCGAAGCGTATCAGCGTGACCGGAGCCAATCTGGAGCGCTATCTCGGCGTCCGCAAGTTCCTGCCGGACGAGCTTCCGGCAAACGATCAGGTCGGCCTTGTGACCGGCCTCGCGTGGACCTCTGTCGGCGGTGAGACGCTCGAGGTCGAGGTCAACGTTGTGGACGGCTCCGGCAAGCTGGAGCTGACAGGCAACCTCGGCGACGTGATGAAGGAATCTGTCCACGCCGCGATGAGCTATATCCGTTCCCGGACGGCGCATTTCGGCATCGCGCCGGACTTCTATAAAACGAAGGACATCCATGTCCACTTCCCGGAGGGCGCGATCCCCAAGGACGGCCCCTCGGCGGGCATTACGATCTGCACGGCCATTGTTTCCGCGCTGACCGGCGCGACGGTGCGGCGGGACATCGCCATGACGGGCGAGATCTCCATTCGCGGACGGGTGCTTGCCATCGGCGGACTGAAGGAAAAGACGATGGCGGCGCTCCGGCACGGGATCCGGACGGTCATTATTCCGGCCGCAAACGAAAAGGATTTTGAGGAGATCGACCAGACGGTGCGCCGTGCGCTCAATTTCATCACCGTCCACCATGTGGACAGCGTGATCGAAGCGGCGCTGGACTTCTCGCACTGCCATGCGGAGCAGACCGTGTCCGCAGCGGCGGAGCCGCCCGTGCTTCCGGTCCCGCCGGTCAAGCGGCAGCGGCGGAAGCCCGGTATCCGGCAGTGAGGAGGCGGCTATGAATCTGCACAACGCGGAATTTATCCGCTCTGTCACGGCGGTCGCCGACTGCCCGAAGGACGGCCTGCCGCAGATCGCGTTTGCGGGCAAGTCCAACGTCGGAAAATCCTCTGTCATCAATAAGCTCCTGCTTCGGAAGAACTTCGCCCGCGTGGGTGAGGCTCCCGGCAAAACGACGCACATCAACTTTTTCCGCATCGACAACAAGCTCTATCTGGTCGATCTGCCGGGCTACGGCTACGCCAAGGTGCCTATGGCGGAGAAGGAACGCTGGGGCAAGCTGATGGAAAAGTATTTCGCAGCCGAGGATACCATCGATTACGGCGTGATGATCGTGGACGCGCGGCATAAGCCGACGGCCAACGACGTCATTATGGCCGATTACTTCAAGGCCAGCGGAAAGCCCTTCGTGGTCGTCGCCAACAAGATGGACAAGCTAAAAAAGAGCGAGATCGAACCGAATCTGGCCTGCATCCGCGAGACGCTGACGCTGCCGGAGACGGTCGAACTGATCCCGTTTTCGGCGGAAAACGGCCTCGGCCGGGAAGCGCTTCTGCGCGTCCTCCTGCGCGTCGCCGGAGAATGAGCAAAAAAGCAATCGAAATGATCGCCCGGAGCGGCTGCGCGCCCTCCGGGCGATTTTCCTATCGCTGCGCCGGAGGTGGCTATGTGCGGCGGCGGAATGCCGGGGATATGCGCGGATTCCTGCCGCAGGAAATGTGATTTATGGCCGGATACGATGCCTTTCCTTGCCAAGCGGCGAAGAATATGCTATACTAAACTGAAAATCTGTATCAGGGACGGGATGGCATGGAGAAATTTCAGGCATGGGTGCAGCAGCTGGATTTTACGCAGCTGTGGGAAATGCTGATCGTCGTCGCGGCGTCGCTCCTGTGCATCACGTTCCATGAAACCTGTCATGGACTTGTGGCGTACTGGATGGGCGACCCGACGGCAAAGAAGCAGGGGCGGCTGAGCCTCAACCCGCTGCGGCACATCGATATCATGGGCCTTGTCATGATGGCGGTCTGCCATTTTGGCTGGGCGAAGCCGGTGCCGGTCGATATGCGCAATTTCCGCAGGCCGAAGGCCGGAATGGCGCTCACGGCGCTGGCGGGGCCGGTGTCGAATGTCCTGCTTGCCTATGTGGCCGTCCTGTTCGCGTCAGCCAGCGCGGCGGTCTACATGTGCAGCGGCAGTAAGGTGGTATACTATCTCTGGCTGTTCTTTTTTTACTTAGAGATCATGAGCGCGGGCCTTGCCGTGTTCAACCTGTTTCCCATCCCGCCGCTCGACGGCTCGAAGGTGCTTTTTGCTGCTCTGCCGGATGCGTGGTACGGAAAGCTGATGCGCTATGAGCGCTTCGGAATGGTTCTGCTGGCAGTTCTGCTGCTGACGGGCGTGCTGGACACGCCGCTGAGCTTCCTGCGCGATGGGCTGACGGGCGCGCTCGAAGCGATCGGAACTTGGCCGGCAGATCTGATTTTGAATGCTTTTGGAGCTTAGGAGCGCTGCATGAACGAACCTGTTTACCATCTGGAGGGCGTCGTCCACGCGCGGGCGGAGAGTCTTGAGGACTTTGACGGCCCGCTGGACGTGATCTTCCTGCTGCTCAGCAAAAATAAAATTGAAATTCAGGACGTCAGCATCAGTTCCATTCTCGAACAGTATCTGGCCTATCTTGATGAAATGAAGCGCATGGATGTGGAGATCGCCAGTGAGTTTACCGCGATGGCCGCGCATCTGATGCTGATCAAAACCAAAATGCTGCTGTCCGCCGCCGAGCAGGAGGAGGCCATGAGCGAAATGGAGCTTCTCATCCAGTCGCTCGAGCAGCGCCAGCGGAAGGAAGCCTACGGAAAAATCCAGGGCGCCGCACAGTTCCTTGCTGCGCGCAACGAGATCGGCCTTGGCATGTTCGTCAAGGAACAGGAGCCGCTTCAGCGCGATAACACCTACCGCTACCGGCACGACAGGGAGGACCTGCTGCTGGCCCTACAGGCCATTGAGGAACGGGAGGCGCGGCTTCTGCCGCCGCCCGCGGAGAATTTCAAGGGCATTGTCGGTACGGAGCCGTATCCGGTCACGGTCAAGGCGGCGGAGGTGCTGCGGAGCCTGATCTCACGCGGCGTTTCGAAATTCCTGAGCCTTTTCCGGCTCAGCCGGAGCCGGTCGGAGATTGTGGCGACGTTTCTGGCAGTTCTTGAATTATGTAAACTCAAATCCATCTCTATCGACGCCGAGGATGCGGACGGGGATATGAACGTGACGTACCTCCGGATGCCGGAGGAGACCGTCGCAAAGGAATAAGTGAGGCCACTATGGAACAGAATGAATTACAGCGGACGCTGATGGCGATTTTATTTGCCGCCGGAGAGCCGGTGAGCGTGCAGCGCCTTGCGCAGACGCTGGAGCGCGACCCGGACGAGATCCGGCGCGAGACGCGACAGCTGATGGACGCGCTGTCGTTCCATCGAAGCGGCATCCGCATCGTCCAGCTGGAGGATGCGTTTCAGATGTGCTCTGCCGCCGAGCAGGCAGAATTTGTCAGCCGGACGCTCGAAACGAGAAAGCCGCCGAAGCTGTCCCAGTCGCAGCTGGAAACGCTGACGGTCATCGCCTACTATCAGCCTGCGACGAAGGCGTATGTCGAGCAGATCCGCGGCGTGGACAGCGCCTATTCGGTCAGTGCGCTGCTGACCAAAAAGCTGATCTGCGAGGCGGGGCGGCTGAACGTGCCCGGGCGGCCTATCCTGTATCGGACGACGCCGGATTTCCTGCGCGTGTTCGGGCTGGAATCGCTGGACGAGCTGCCGGAGATCGACAAGACGCAGCTTCTGTCGCGGCAGCAGCTGCGCATCGAGGCGGAGCAGACTACCGCCGCGCCTGCGGACGAGGAAACAAGCGGAGATAAGCCGGAGGAAGCCGTATGACATGGTGGATGGTCCTGCTGCTGATTTTCGGGATCCTCTTTCTGATCGGCTGCATCCCGGTCGGCGTGGATGCGGCCTATCTCGGCGGGAGCTTTACGCTGAAGGTCAAGATCTGGCTGCTGCGGCTCCAGATTCTGCCCGCGAAGCCGAAAAAGCCCAAAATGGAGAAAGCATCTGCCGCAAAGGACGGGAAAAAGCCTGCCGGAGGCAAAGGCAAAGCTCCAGCTGCGAAGGAAGCGCAGACGGCGGACGGCGCGGAAAAGCCTGCGCAGGCGACGCCGAAGAAGGCGTTCCTGACGGGCGGCGTGCAGGAGATCCTGGATCTGGCGCGGCTTGCGGCGGATACGATGGGAAATCTGCGCCGGAAGCTCCGGATGGAAGAACTGATGCTGCGCGTCCGCTTCGGCGGCGGAGACGATGCAGCCAAAACGGCTATCCTCTACGGACGGGCGTGGGCCGTGATCGGTGCGCTGCTGCCGTGTCTGGAACGCATTTTTGTGATAAAAAAGCGTGACATCGGTGCGGAGCTGGACTATAATGTAGATGAAAAAATGGCGGTCGATGCGCATATGGTGCTGACCATCACCATCGGACGCGCGCTGGCGCTTGCGCTTCGGGCCGGGATCGGCTTCTTGAAGATCTATCAGGCATATCAGGATAAAAATAAAGGCGGTGCAGTACATGAATCATCCTCTGAGTGAAATGATGTCGAATTCCATGAGTAAGATCAAGGATATGATCGACGTCAATACCGTGATCGGCAGCCCCATCACAACACCGGACGGCGTGACGCTGATCCCCATTACAAAGGTATCCGTCGGCTATGGCGGCGGCGGCTCGGATTTTGCAACGAAGAATTACCCGGCCAACCGCGACAACGCCTTTGGCGGCGGCGCCGGCGCGGGCGTGACCATCACGCCGATGGCGTTCGTGGTCATTCGCGGCGAATCCGTGCGGATGCTTCCGGTCTCGGAGCCTGCGTCCACGTCGGTAGATCGGATCGTGGAGCTGGTGCCGGATATCCTCGACCGCATCGAGGGCATTGCGCGGCAGTTCAAGGACCGCAAGACGGAGGGCTGACGCATGATTTCATCCCCTGCGGGCAAGCTAACCGCGGGTGATGAAATATGAAAGGAAAGATCCTGAGGACGGCGGCGGCCTTGTCCGCCGCCGCTTTTTTGATCGCGCCTGTGCGGGCGGCGGAGCCGTCGATCCGTGCGCAGAGCGCGATCTTGATGGACGCGGAAAGCGGCCGCGTCCTGTATGAGCTGGACGCAGATACGCGCAGCCGCATCGCCAGCACGACGAAGATCATGACCGGTCTGCTGGCCTGCGAGACGCTGGCGCTGGACGCGGAATATGCCGTCCCCGCCGAGGCGGTCGGGATCGAAGGCTCGTCCATGTATCTGCGCGCCGGAGAGCGCGTGACGGGGCGGGAGCTGCTCTATGGATTGATGCTGCGCTCCGGCAACGACGCGGCGGTCGCGCTGGCAATTTTGTGCGACGGCTCCGTGGAGCGCTTTGCCGCGCGGATGAATGCACGGGCGGCAAAGCTCGAAATGGAGAATACGCATTTTCAGAATCCGAACGGCCTGGACGAGGAGGGGCATTTCTCCACAGCGCGGGATCTGGCAAGGCTGGCCCGCGCTGCGATGAAAAACCCGGACTTCCGCGAGGCGGCCGGTACAAAAAATGCAAGCTTCGGCCAGCGGGCACTGACAAATCACAATAAGCTACTATGGAGCTATCCGGGTGCGAACGGCGTCAAGACCGGCTACACACGCGCGGCGGGACGCATCCTCGTCAGCAGTGCGGAGCGCGGCGGCAGACTTCTGATCGCGGTCACGATCTGCGACCCGGACGACTGGAACGACCACGCAAAGCTGCTGGACTATGGTTTTTCCGCATTTGAAAAGCATACGTTCCTCAGCGCTGGCGAAGTGGTGGGAACGGTGCCGGTCATCGGCGGGACGAGGGAAAGCGTGAACGCCGTCTCCGGCGGGACACTCTCATGGCCGCTCCGGCCGGAGGAGCAGACGGAGCTGCGGGTGCATCTTCCGCGTCTGACGTTCGCGCCGGTTTTGCCCGGCCCGGCGGGGTGGGCGGAGCTGCTTGTGGATGGCGAAGCCGTTCGCAGCGTGCCGCTGTATTACCGGCAGACGATCGCGCCCATACCGGAAAAGAGATTTTTTGCAAGACTATTTGGGGGATAAGATGGAAGAACGGTTACAGAAGATCCTGTCGCGCTACGGAGTCGCCTCCCGCCGCAAGGCGGAGGAGCTGATCTCGGAGCGCCGCGTGCGCGTTAACGGAAATACAGCCTCGCTCGGGGATACGGCGGTGGACGGCGAGGACGTGATCGAGGTGGACGGCGTCCGGCTCAAGAAGGAGCCGGAGCGGCTGTACCTGATGCTCAACAAGCCGCGCGGCTATGTGACGACGCTTTCCGACGAGAAGGGCCGGAAAAACGTTTCGGAGCTGGTTCAGGACTGCGGCGTGCGGGTCTATCCCGTCGGACGGCTCGACCTGTACTCCGAGGGACTTCTTCTGATGACGAACGACGGCGAATTTGCCAACCGGATCATGCATCCACAAAAGGAGATCGAAAAGAAGTATCTCGTCTGGGTCAGCGGCTATCGGGAGGGCTGCGAGGAGACGCTCCGCCAGCCCATCGAGATCGACGGCCGTATGACGCAACCGGCGAAGCTGCGCCTGCTGAGCCGGAAGGACGAGACGGCGCTTTTTGAGTTTGTGATCCATGAGGGACGAAACCGTCAGCTCCGCCGCCTGTGCGAGGCGGCGGGCCTGCGTGTGACGCGCCTGCGCCGGATCGCGGAAGGGCCGCTGACGCTCGGAGAGCTTCCGACCGGTGCGTGGCGTCCGCTGAACGGACAGGAGCTGGAGGCGCTGGAGCGCGCGCTTGAAGGCCGGTAATGCGTAGGTTTCGCGGTCTGCCAATAGAAGCTAAAAACTCCATGACTTTTTTCGCGCGGATGCGGCATTCCTGCTTGCAAAATCCGCGCGTGAATTGTAAGATATAAATAATTTCTGCCGCAAGGCAGGCGTGGGAGGCAACGGATGGCTTCTGATATTCTTACGACGATCCACGATCAGCTGCGCACCTTCTCCAAGGGGCAGAAGCTGATCGCCAACTATATTTTACAGTCCTATGACAAGGCCGCCTTCATGACCGCCAGCCGCCTCGGAAAGACGGTCGGCGTTTCGGAGTCCACGGTCGTGCGCTTCGCCGTGGAGCTTGGCTTTGACGGCTATCCCAGCATGCAGCGCACGCTTCAGGAGCTGGTGCGGAACAAGCTGACCTCCGTGCAGCGCATTGAGGTCGCAAATGACCGCATCGGCAATCAGGACGTGGTCTCCACCGTTCTTCAGGCGGACATCGATACCCTCCGCAAGACGAGCGAAACGCTTGACCGCAGGGAGATGAACGAGAGCGTGGAGTTGATCTTGCAGGCCAAGCGTATTTACATCATCGGCGTCCGTTCGTCTACGGCCATCGCCGATTTCCTGAATTTCTATTTCCGGAATATTTTCGAAAATGTGTCGCTGGTCTCTTCGACCTCAACGAGCGAAATGTTTGAGCAGATGCTCCGCGTCGGCAAGGGGGATGTCGTGATCGGCATCAGCCTGCCGCGCTATTCGAGCCGGACGGTCAAGACCATGCAGTACGCGAAGGACTGCGGTGCGGCGACCATCGCCATCACCGACAAGCCGGACGCTCCGGCGGGCAAGCTTGCCGACCATGTGCTGGTGGCCAAGAGTGATATGGTGTCGATCGTGGACTCGCTGGTCGCGCCGATGAGCGTGGTCAACGCGCTGATTGTCGCGGTGAGCCGCCGACGGGAGGAACAGGTCTCCACGACCTTCAAGAATCTGGAACGCCTTTGGGATGAGTATGACGTCTATGAACGGGTGGAATAACAGCATATTTGTCGTCGGCGGCGGCGCCGCCGGGATGATGGCGGCCATTACGGCCGCAGAAAACGGCGCGCAGGTCACGCTGCTGGAACGGAACGACCGGCTGGGCAAAAAGCTCTACATAACCGGAAAGGGCCGCTGCAACGTGACGAACGACTGCGCGCCGGGGGACTTTTTTCAGAACGTGCCGCGCAATCCGCGCTTTCTCTACAGCGCAATTTACGCATTTCCCCCGCGTGAGGTCATGGCGTGGTTTGAAGCGCGCGGCTGCGCGCTGAAAACGGAGCGCGGGAACCGCGTGTTTCCGCAGTCCGACAAGTCGGCCAGCGTGATCGATGCGCTGCGTGCGGAGCTGCGCCGTCTCGGCGTGCGGGTTTTGCAGGAACGGGCGCTGGATATCGTGACGCAGGACGGGGCCGTCTGTGGAATTGAGACAGACGGCGGCTTTCATAAAACGGAGCGCGTGATCCTTGCGACCGGCGGATGCAGCTATCCGCAGACCGGCTCGACAGGCGACGGCTATCGGATGCTGGAAAAGCTGGGCCATACGATCGTTCCGCCGGTCGGCTCGCTGGTGCCACTGGTGGAAAAGGGCTATGACTGCAAGCAGATGCAGGGGCTGGCGCTGAAAAATGTGGCGCTGCGGCTCGTGAATCAGAAGGGGAAAACGGTCTTTGAGGAGTTCGGCGAGCTGTTGTTCACGCACTTTGGCCTCTCCGGGCCGGTCGTGCTCAGCGCAAGCGCACACATGAACGAGAAGGACTCGTATACCGTGCTGCTCGATCTCAAGCCTGCGCTGGACGAGCAGAAGCTCGATCTGCGCCTGCTGCGGGATTTTGAGAAATTCCAGAACCGGGATTTTGAAAACGCGCTCGTGGAGCTGCTGCCGAGATCCATGATCCCGGTGATCGTCCGGCGGAGCGGCATTCCGGCGGAGGAGAAGGTGCATTCCATTACGCGCGAGCAGCGCCGTGCGCTGCTGGAGCTGATGAAGCGCTTCCCGGTGGAGATCGCCTGCAAGGCGCCGGTCGAGGAGGCCATCGTCACCTCCGGCGGCGTCAAGGTCTCGGAGATCGAGCCGGGAACGATGCAGTCCAAGCGGGTGCGCGGACTTTATGCCGCCGGAGAGCTTCTGGATGTGGACGCCTATACGGGCGGCTTCAATCTCCAGATCGCGTGGGCGACCGGACGCGCGGCGGGCCTTGCCGCAGCGTGCGAAGAATAAGAGGGAGGATGTCCCATGAAAAAGAAAACCTTCAGCGTCGCCATTGACGGCCCTGCCGGTGCCGGAAAGAGCACGCTTGCGCGCGCAGCCGCGAAGGAGCTTGGCTTCTATTATGTCGATACCGGCGCGATCTACCGCGCTGTCGGCTATCATATGTGGATGATGGGCATCGGCCCGAAGGACGCGGACGGCATCCGCCGTTTTCTGGACGACGTCAATCTGTCGGTGGAATACGACGATGACGGTATGCAGCACATGATCCTCAACGGAAAGGACGTCACCGACGAGATCCGAACGCCGCTCATGTCGAGCTACGCCTCCGGCGTGTCGGCGCAGGCCTGCGTCCGCGATTTCCTGCTGGATATGCAGCGGGAGCTGGCGCGGCGGCACAACGTCGTGATGGACGGGCGGGATATCGCAACGGTCGTCCTTCCGAACGCGGACGTGAAGATCTTCCTGACCGCCTCGCCGGAGATCCGCGCGAAGCGGAGATTTGCCGAGCTTCAGGCAAAGGGTGAGAAGACGACCTTGGAAAAGGTGCTTTCCGACATGAAGGCGCGGGATAAGCAGGATTCGACCCGCACGGTCGCGCCGCTGCGGTGCGCGCCGGACGCGGTGAAGCTGGATACCTCTGAAATGAACCTGGAAGAGGCGAAAAACGCCATTCTGGAGATTGTCAGGAGGAAGCTTGGATGAAATTCTGGTATCGCGTGTGCTTTGTTCTGGTGCGCGTGGGGCTGTTTTTCTGGCACCCGGTGCTGCGGGTGCAGGGACTTGAAAATCTGACAAAGGGCGCGGCCGTGCTCTGCGGCAACCACAGCAGCGCCGCTGATCCGCTCTGGATCATTCTGGCACTCCGTCAGCCGGAGCTTTTCCGCATCATGGCGAAAAGCGAGCTGCGGCGCGCGCCGTTCATCGGATGGGTCATGGAGAAATTCCGTGTGATCTTTGTACACAGGGGCGAACATGACACGCAGGCGGTGGAGGAATGCGTCCGGGCGCTGAAAAGCGGGGAAAAGCTGCTGCTGTTCCCGGAGGGAACGCGCTGCAATGGGAACAAGCACGTCCGGGCAAAAACGGGTGCGGTGCGGATGGCGGCTGCCGCCGGCGTACCGATTACGCCGATCTTCGTGACGCGCAATAAGACGCCGTTCTGTCCGATCGACGTGATCGTCGGAAAGCCGATCCGCGTGGACTGCGCGGCGGACGCATCGAGAGAGCGCCTGCAATTGGAAGCGGACGAGCTTCTCAGAACGATTTACAGCTTGGGCGGTGACAGCTATGCAGATCATATTGGCGAAAACAGCGGGCTTCTGCTTCGGAGTTGACCGCGCGGTCTCGCTGGTCGAGGAAGCCGTCCGGGAGGGCAAGCGCGTGGCGACCCTTGGCCCGATCATACATAACCGGCATGTGATCGAGCGCTTCACGGCGCTCGGCGTGCGCGAGATCGCCGCGCCGGAGGAAGCGCGGCCCGGCGAATGCGTGGTGATCCGGTCGCACGGCGTCACACGCGCGATCATGGAGCAGCTGGCCGGAATGGATGTCGAGGTCATCGACGCGACCTGTCCGTTTGTGAAGAAGATCCATCGGATCATATCTGAGGCGAAGGAAAAGATGCAGCAGCCGGTCATCATCGGCACGCGCTCTCACCCGGAGGTGCAGGCCATCGCGGGCTGGTGTGAGGAGCCGGTGATCTTCGAAACGCCGGACGAGCTGGCAGAATGGCTGCGAAATGGTGCAAATCGTACAAAAATTCCCATGCGGATGGTCTGCCAGACCACCAGTACGCAGAATTTATGGAAATCTTCCTGCGAAATCGCAAAAAAAGAGTGTACAAATTGCGAAATATTTGATACAATATGCAAGGCTACGGAGATGCGTCAAAAAGAAGCGACCCAATTGGCTCAGAAATGTGATGCCATGGTGGTTGTCGGCGACGCGAGAAGCTCGAATACGGGGCGTCTCGCTATGATATGCAGGCAGTATTGCAAGAATGTCGTGCTGATCGACAGCGCGGCTGAGTTGGATATGCTTCTTTTATCTAACGCGAAAACTGTGGGTATCACGGCAGGAGCATCAACTCCGGCGTGGATAATTAAGGAGGTAAACAACAAAATGAGCGAAGAAATGAAAGTTGAAACTGCAATGGAGGAGAATTTTGCCGAGCTTCTCGAGCAGTCCCTCAAGACTTTGAATAACGGGGATAAGGTCACCGGCACCGTCATGGCGATCGGCACCAATGAGGTCGAAGTCGATCTCGGCACGAAGCACACCGCTTACATTCCCGTGGAGGAGTTCACCTCCGCAGATCCCAGCGCCAAGATCGAGGATCTTGTCAAGGTCGGCGATCAGGTCGAGGCTGTTGTCGTTCACGTCAACGACGGCGAGGGTGTTGTCCGTCTGTCCAAGAAGCGCCTGGAAGCAGGCAAGGCTTGGGAAGAGATCGAGGCTGCCGTTGAGAGCCGCGAGATCATGGAAGGCGTTGTCACCGAAGAGAACAAGGGCGGCGTTGTCGTCAATGTGAAGGGCATCCGCGTGTTCGTTCCCGCTTCCCAGACCAACGTTCCCAAGGGCGGCGATCTGGGCGCGCTCGTCAAGAGCAAGGTCCAGCTCCGTATTACCGAGGTCAACCGTGCCCGCCGCCGTGTGGTCGGCTCCATCCGTTCCGTCGCTTCCGAGCAGCGCAAGGCCGCTCAGGAGAAGATCTGGAGCGAAATCGAGGTCGGCAAGCACTATACCGGCGTTGTCAAGTCCCTGACCTCCTACGGCGCGTTTGTCGATATCGGCGGCGTGGACGGCATGGTTCATGTTTCCGAGCTTTCTTGGAACCACATCAAGAACCCGGCTGAGGTCGTCAAGGTCGGCGATACCATCGAGGTGTTCGTCATTTCCTTCGATCCGGAGAAGAAGAAGATCTCCCTCGGCTACAAGACCGACGCGACCAACCCGTGGACCATCTTCAATGAGAAGTACGCTGTGGGCGACGTTGTCAACGTCAAGATCGTCAAGCTTATGACCTTCGGCGCTTTCGCTGAGATCATTCCCGGCGTGGATGGCCTGATCCACATTTCCCAGATCGCTGACCGCCGCATTGCCAAGCCCGAGGATGTCCTTTCCGAGGGTCAGGAAGTCGAGGCCAAGATCATCGACATCGATCAGGAGCACAAGAGAATTTCCCTCTCCATCCGTGCGCTCATCGCTCCGGCGAACGAGTCCGAGGACGAGGCAGAATAATCACCTGAAACAGATCATGAAAACGGACTGGCTCTGCCAGTCCGTTTTTTTATAAATGGAGGAAATGAAAATGCTGATCCGTCCGGCTGTTCTGAATTTTGAGAAAATGGGCTTCGGTATGTTTGTGCATTTCGGTCTTTACAGTGTGCATGGAAAGGGCGAGTGGGCGAAGTTTTGCCTAAAGATCGACGACGAGACCTATGACGCGGCGCGAAAGCAGTTCTGCCCCAAAGCGGATTGGGCGGCTGAGCTGGTGCGCACCGCAAAAGATGCGGGCTGCCGCTACATCACCCTCACGACGCGGCACCATGACGGCTATTCGCTCTATGACACCTGCGGCCTGAACGAGTACGATACCGTCCATGACTGCGGCAGAGATCTTGTGCGCGAATTTGTGGACGCCTGCCGTGCAGGCGGGATCGTGCCGTTTTTCTATCATACGCTGCTTGACTGGCACGAAAAGACGTATCAGACGGATTTTCTGGCGTACCTTCGCTATCTGCGCAGCAGTGTGGAGCTGCTGTGCAGGAACTACGGCGAAATCGGCGGCTTCTGGTTTGACGGTAAGTGGAACAAGCCGGACGCAGACTGGGAGGAGGACGCGCTTTACGGCATGATCCGGCGCTATCAGCCGGATACCATCCTCATCAACAATACGGGCCTTGAGGGACGCGGCCAGCTCGGAAACATCGAGCTGGACAGCGTGACCTTTGAGCGCGGAAAGCCGCAGCCGATCAACCTTGCGGATTCACCGAAGTATATCGCAAGCGAAATGTGCGAGGTCACCTGCGACCACTGGGGCTACGCGCGGGAGGATCTGAACATCAAATCCCCGGCGCTGCTCATCGAGGAGCTGTGCGACTGCCGCCGATACGGCGCGAACTTCCTTCTGAACGCCGGGCCAATGGGGGACGGCAGCCTTCGCCCGATCGACGCGGCGGCGCTGGGCATTCTCGGCCAGTGGACGGCGCTCTTCGGCGAGAGCATCCACGCCCCACGCCCGTCCGGGATCGCAGTCAGCGGCCGCAGACGCGACTTCCTGCTTCAGGACGGAAAAAGCTATTATCTGTTCTGCTTCGGTCTGGACATGACGGCGGACGAGCATGTTGCGCTTCAGGCGGCAGGGGAGGCGGATGCGCAGTTCGACCTTCCCGGCGAGGTACGCTCCGCCGTCTGGCTCGACAATGGAGAGCCGCTCCCGATGGTGCAGAGAGACGGACACGTCACCGTCAGCCCGAAGCCGTTCGTCTACGGGCGCAGTCTGGTCGTCCGCGTGGCGAAGCTGGAGCTTGTATAGTGCCGGTAAGCAGGACTTTTTCTGTTTTCAAAAAGTTCGGACTGTTAAAGGATCGTGATCTGTGCTATACTAGTTTTCATATGGAAAACCCAAACGGAAGAGGCATGAAATGAACACGCAGCATTTACAATATATCATTGAGATCGAACGCACACGCTCCATTTCGCAGGCGGCGGAAAACCTCTTTCTCGGCCAGCCGAATCTGAGCCGCATCCTGCACGATCTGGAGGAGTCGCTTGGCTTCCGCATTTTCGAGCGCACCAGCCGGGGCGTCCGTCCGACGGAGCGCGGCGCAAGGTTCCTCAAGCACGCGCGCAATATGCTCCGCGAGATGGACTATATTGAGGCGCTCGGGCCGCGCCATGCCGTTCCGAACCGGCTGCGCGTCTGCATCCCGCGCTCCGCAAAGCTTCTGGACGCGACGGCGGGGTATCTTGCGTCGCTGCCGGAGGCGTCCGATCTGGACGCGCGAATTTTTGAATGCCACGCCCGCAGGGCGCTTGAGATCCTCTCCGCCGGGGAGGCGGAGATCGGTGTTATCCGCTTCCGCGTGGAGTACCGCGACTATTTTGAGGAGCAGACGGCCCAACAGGAGCTGAGCCTCCAGATCCTGAGCCGCTACCGCTATCATCTGATCCTGCCGCACAGCCACCCGCTGGCGGAACGCTCCGTGATCCATACGGCGGATCTTGAGCTATATCCGGAGATCACACACGGCGACAACCTGCGCACACACAGCCGTCAGACGGACATTGCCTGCCGGAAGGTCTATACGGTGGATCGTATGGCGCAGCTGGCGCTGCTGCAAACCCTCCCGAACGCCTATATGTGGGGGCCGGAGATGCCGGACCGGTATCTATGGCAGTTCGGCCTTGTGCAAAAGACCTGCGTGGACAATCCCATTATCTATCACAATGCGCTGGTGCTCCATCCGCGCTATGCGATGACCGAGATCGAATCCGGCTACGTCCAGCACATTATGCAGAAGTGCAAATAATGCATATCATAAATGATATGGGCGTGGAAGGAAAAAGCATTTCCTCTTTGCACATAAATTCGATATAATTTTATCGGTAACAAAAGAGCGAACAGCATTCGGTCTTATGCACCGCAGGGGAACGATTTTGAAAGGATGATTTTTATGAGCAAGATTACCGTCATTGGCGCGGGAAGCGTCGGCGCAACGATCGCAAACGATTTGATGATTCAGGGCATCGCCTCTGAGATCCTTCTCGTGGACATCAACAAGCAGAAGGCCTTCGGCGAGGCAATGGATATCTATCAGGGCGCGCCGTTCTGCTCGCCTGCCATCGTCCGCTCCGGTGAATATGAAGACGCTGCGGATTCGGATATCGTAATCATTACCTCCGGTATGCCCAGAAAAGCCGGCCAGTCCCGTCTTGAGCTGGCGCAGGCAAATGTCAACATCCTCAAGGATATCACGCCGCAGATCGTCAAGGTGGCGCCCAACGCCATTTATATCATTGTCTCCAACCCGGTCGATGTGCTGACCTATGTTTTCCATAAGATCTCCGGCCTGCCGGAGCGGCAGATCATTGGCTCCGGTACGATTCTGGACACGAGCCGTTTGCAGTCCGTGCTGGCAAAGCGCTTCCGCATCAGCCCGAAGAACGTCCATGCGCATGTCTACGGTGAGCATGGCGATTCCTCCTTCGTGCCCTGGTCGCTGGTACACATCGCCAACAACCATGTGAACGTCTACCGTGACAGCTCTCCCGACCGCGACCGCATCAAGTGGGACAACGAGAACGAGTATGCGGGCATCGAGGAGTACGTCCGTACCTCCGGCGGTCAGGTCATCAAGGCCAAGGGCGCGACCTTCTACGCCGTCGCCATGTCCGTCTGCCATCTTTGCAAGTGCTGCTTGAACACTGCCGGTACGGCGCTGACCATCTCGACCATGATGCATGGCGAGTACGGCGTTGACGATGTCTGCCTGTCTACGCTGGCCCTCGTTGACTACAAGGGCGTGCGCGGCAAGATCCTCAATCCCATGACCGACGATGAGGTCGCCAAGCTGCACCACAGCGCGGACTGCCTGAAGGAAGTCATTCGCCAGATCGAGATCTAAGGAACCTCTGAATAAACCCCCGACCGCGGACGACGGATCTTTTCCACCAATCCTGCGGTTTGAAAAACGAGAAATACATACAGTATTCCATCGTTTTTCAAACCTTGCCTTGACGAAAAATCACTCGCCGTCCACAGCTGCTGATTTAATCAGAGCTTCCCTAAGGCGGCGCTGCCATAAGTGAAAGAGAACTCAGCCCCGGCGGTTTGATTACCGCCGGGGCTGACTTTACGTCGCTCTCTATCGTTTGTTACAGCTTCTGCAAAACGGCGCAGATGCGCGAAAGCCCTTCCTCCAGCACCGCACGCGGGCAGGCAAAGTTCATGCGCACAAAGCCCTCGCCGTTATGGACGAACTGTTCGCCGCCCTGTAGGACAACGCCCGCCTGCTCGCCGAAAAGCCGTGTAAGACCCGTCTGCTTCCCAGTATAGGCGCTGAGATCGGCCCAGGAGAGATAGGTGGCCTCCGGAACGGAAAAGCCGACCTTCGGTGCGTGCTTCGAGAAATAATCGGCGGCATAGGCAAAATTTCCGTCGAGATATCTGCGAAGCTCCATCAGCCAGTCATAGCCATCCGCATAGGCGGCAGTGGCGGCGGTCAGCGAGAGAGGGTTTTCGCCCTCGGAATGCGTTTTGTTCCACTCTGCGCGCAGCGCTTCGTCGGGGATCAGAAGCTCGGAGAAGTGAAGCCCCGCGATGTTGAAGGTCTTGCTGGGCGCCATGCAGGTCACGATCCGGCGGCTTTCCGGGAACAGGCTGGCCAGCGGCGTATGGCGCAGGCCGCTGCGCAGAAGGTCGCAGTGGATCTCGTCGGAGAGGATATACAGGCCGTTTTCAAGGCAGATCGTGCCGACTCTTTTCAGCTCCTCCGCCGTCCATGCGCGGCCCGTCGGGTTGTGCGGATTGCAGAAAATACAGAGCTTGACCTTTGGGTCAGCAGCCTTTTGGGCAAAATCCTCGAAATCGATCCGGTATTTGCCGTCCTCTCCGCGCAGCATGTCCGAGCAGACGTATTCCCGGCCCGCCTTGACGGCGGCCCCGCGGAAGGGCGGATAGGAGGGCGTCAGGAAGAGTACCTTTTCATCGGGCTGCGTGAGCATCGGTACAAGGTCGCAGAGCGCGGGGACGATGCCGTGGGAGAAGCAGAGCTGCTCTTTCGGCGGCGTCCAGCCGTACATCCGATCACACCAGCGGAAGAAGGCAGTCGAGAAGCTGTCGTCGGTGATATCGGTGTAGCCGAAAATGCCGTGCTCCACGCGACGGTGGAGCGCTTCCAGAACGCAGGGCGGCGCGGCAAAATCCATATCGGCGATCCACATACGGATCACCTGATCGTCCGGGCAGGGGAATTTCGCGGTCTGCGCGTCCTCGTGAAAGACGGCGCTGCGGCATTCATCCACGCTGATCGCCTGCGTGTGGCGCCGGTCGATGCGTTCGTCAAAATTGATGGTCATGGCGGCTCCTTTCTGTATGGGAGTATTCTATTCTCATTATAATCCGCGCCGTCGGAACACGCAATGGGAAAAGTAAGATCGGACTGAAAATGCAAAGTGGGAATAATATCCTGCAAAAGTGTCCAGAATGAGGTTAAAACATTTCAGGAGGCTAATATGCGGGTAAAGGATTGCATGACGAAGCAGGTCATTTCCGTCGGAGCCGGAGAGCCGGTCTCCGTGGCGGCCAGACTCATGGCGCGCTACAATCTCGGCGCACTACCGGTGCGCGGGACGGACGGACAGCTCGAGGGGATGCTCACAGACCGGGATATCGTGCTCCGGTGTATTGCTGCGGAGCGAAGCCCCAAGGCTGTGCGCGTGCGGGAGGTCATGACGCGAAGCGTCGCGGCGGCTGCGCCGGACACGGACGCGGCGGCGGCGGCCGGGATCATGGCCGCGCGGCAGGTGCGGCGGCTGCCGGTGACGGAGGAGGGGAGACTCGTCGGGATGGTAAGTCTTGCCGATCTTTCCCGCAGGCCGGACTACATGATGGAGGCTGCGGAGGCGCTTGAGGATATCTGCGCGGGTGTCCGGCATATGGATGGGCAGGAGCTTTGATTTTTGCGGCGATCTCAGCGAAAAAGGAAGAAAAAGACGCAAAAAGGGTTTGACAAATGGACAGGGCACTGCTATAATCAATAGGCCGCGTCGAAGAGGCTGAAGTTGAGGTATGCCCTCACGCCTCCAGAGCGAGTCTACAAAAAAGGTAGGTGCAAATGGAAATGCAGGCTATTATCGTTACCGGCGGTAAGCAGTACAACGTCAAAGAGGGCGATGTGATCTACATCGAGAAGCTCAATGCGGAGGCTGACGAAACCGTGACCTTCGATCAGGTTCTGGCTGTTGTGGATGGTGCGAACTCCAAGTTCGGCGCTCCCACCGTCGCCGGCGCTAAGGTTGAGGCGAAAGTCGTCAAGAACGGCAAGGGCAAGAAGATCCGTGTCTTCAAGTACCGCTCCAAGAAGGACTCCAAGTCTCTCCAGGGCCACAGACAGCCGTATACCAAGGTGCAGATCGAAAAGATCGCTCTGTAAGATGACCAGAGTTGAATTTTTCGACCAGGACGGCAGAATTTCCGGATTCTGCTGCACGGGCCACAGCGGCTATGGAGAAGAGGGAGCGGACATTGTCTGCGCCGCAGTCTCCGCTGCTGTAAAGCTTACGGAGTGCACGATCAACGATGTGCTCGGTGAGCATGCAAAAACCAGGGTGAATGAAGAAGAGGCCCGGGTCACCTTGAACCTTCCCGCAGCTTGTGAGAACGAAGAAGCCGTACAGGCTGTTCTGACGGGTATGATGCTGACAATGTGCAGCCTGCGGGACGAATATCCTGATTATATCGAAGTTTTGGAGGTGTAACAATATGCTGAAAATGAGTTTCCAGTTCTTCGCGCATAAGAAAGGCGGCGGCTCCACCAAGAACGGCCGTGATTCCGAGTCCAAGCGTCTCGGCGCGAAGCGTGCAGACGGTCAGTTCGTTCTGGCTGGCAACATTCTCGTTCGTCAGAGAGGTACGCACATTCATCCGGGCAACAATGTCGGCATCGGCAAGGACGATACCCTGTTCGCCAAGATCGACGGCAGAGTCAAGTTCGAGCGGATGGGCAAGGATCGCAAGATGTGCTCCGTCTACGCTGAACAGTAATTTGCAGGAAACCCCGAACGAGACCCGTTCGGGGTTTTTTCTCAATCGCGGGAGGTGCGGAAATGCAGCTTTACCATGCTTCCACACATGGCGGGCTTCAAGTTCTGGAGCCGCGTAGATCTCCTTTTTTCGAGAAGCCTGTTCAGGTGTGCATGACCTCGCTGCGTGCGATGGCGCTGTTCTATCTGATCCGGAATTTTGAATATGCTTACGGCTACGACCGGCAGGGGAGGCTTTATTTCGCTGATCCCTTCCCGGATGCGCTGAAAAAGCTTTACTCCGGAAAGCAAGGATGGGTCTACACCTGCGAGAGCGGCGATTATGAAAAAACGGCGATCCCGAACGAGTATATTTCGCGCACGCCTGTGCGCGTGATCGAAGCGGCCTTTGTTCCGGACGCCTACGCGGCGTTTCTGGAGGAGGAAAGGGCAGGGAATATCCTGCTGTATGATTATTCACGCACGGCGGAGGATACCGCCGCGCTCACGTGGCTGGATAAGGAGATCGGTGGGACCATCTGTGACGAGCGCCTCTGGCAGGAGCCGGACGCCGCAAAGGCAAGGTACTACCGGGAAAACTACCCGGAGATATGGAAGCGCACGCTGGAGCGTATGACGCTGGAGGAAGCGATTTCTCATGGAAAACCGGAGAATTGAAACGAAGCGGCTGATCCTCAAGCCGATCACGCTGGAAGATGCACCGGCGGCCTTTGTGTGGGCCAGCGACCCGGCAGTAAACCGATATATGCCCTATCCGCTGCATCAAAGCATCGAGGATACGCGCACGTGGATCGCGTCGCTCACACCGGATATGCTGGAATTCGGGTTTTACCGCAAGAATGACGGTTTGCTGATCGGCACAGGCGGCGTTGGCAAAAACGAAGACGGCGTGCATGTGCTGGGCTACAATCTCCGGCAAGATGCGTGGGGAAACGGCTATGCAACAGAGGCGGCACAGGCGATGCTTGCGTGGGCGTATCACAGCTTCGGCGTACGGGATTTTGCGTTGGATCACGCAGTTTTGAACACGGCATCCGGAAACGTTGCGCACAAATGCGGCTTTCAGCTGGTGCGCTATGGCCAGTACAGCAAGCTTGACGGCAGCGAGACGTTTGACGCAGCGTTTTACGAGCTTCATCTGAAAGGAGACGAAGCATATGTTTATTGATAAAACAAAAATTTTCGTCAAGGCCGGAAACGGCGGCAACGGCGCGATCGCGTTTCACCGCGAGAAATACGTCGCGGCCGGCGGCCCCGACGGCGGCGACGGCGGAAACGGCGGCAGTATCGTCCTTCGCGTGGACGACAATCTGTCCACCCTGATGGATTTCCGCTATAAGAGAAAATACACGGCCCCGAACGGCGAGGACGGACGCGGCGCGCGCTGCAAGGGCAAGCGCGGTGAGGACCTCGTCATCAAGGTGCCGCGCGGCACGGTCGTGCGCGACGCGGAAACGAACGAGGTCATTCGGGATATGTCCACCTCTGAGGATTTCGTCCTCTGCAAGGGTGGCCGCGGCGGCTGGGGCAATCAGCATTTTGCCACACCGACCCGTCAGGTCCCGCGCTTTGCAAAGGCGGGCCTTCCGGGCGAAGAGCATGAGGTCATTCTTGAGCTGAAGCTTCTGGCGGATGTCGGTCTGGTCGGCTTCCCGAATGTCGGCAAATCGACGCTCCTGTCCGTCACCTCGAACGCGCACCCGAAAATTGCGAACTATCACTTCACGACGCTCTATCCGAATCTCGGCGTGATCTATGTGGACGACGGCGTTTCCTTCGTAATGGCGGATATTCCGGGCATTATCGAGGGTGCAGCCGAGGGTGCTGGCCTTGGCCACGACTTTTTGCGGCACATCGACCGCTGCCGCCTGCTGGTACACATCGTGGATGTCTCCGGCAGCGAGGATCGTGACCCGATCGAGGATTTTGAGAAGATCAATCAGGAGCTTGCACAGTATTCCGAGGAGCTTGCGAAGCGTCCCATGCTTGTGGCGGCAAACAAGATCGATCTTCTGCCGCCGGACAGCGACAATCTGGAACGCCTGCGCGCCTATGTCGAGGAGCGCGGCTATGAGTTTTATGAAATTTCAGCCGCAACGACGGCCGGTACGAAGAATCTCATGCGCATCATCGCCGGGAAGCTGGCCCAGCTGCCGCCGGTGGTCTACTATGAGCCGGAGTATGTCAAGCCGCTCGCGGAGGCAGGCGACGCGAATGAATTGAGGATCGAGCAGCATGAGGATCTGTGGGAGGTCTCCGGCCCGTGGATCATGAAGCTGCTGAACGACATCAATTTTGACGATTATGAGTCGCGGATGTATTTTGACCGCCAGCTCCGCAAGAGCGGACTCTTCGAACGTCTGGAGCAGATGGGCATCGAGGACGGCGATACGGTCAGCATTTACGATTTTGAATTCGAATATACAAAGTAATACAGAAAATCGCAAATGCCCGCAGCTTCCGCTGCGGGCATTTGCGTTGAGAAAAGAAAAAGAGAAAGAAAAAGAGGAAAACTTGATTTCCAAGTATAGAATAACCATTATTCATGTCTGATTTGTGAACGAATGTAGAAGGAATTGTAAACAAAGAAGAAGGCCCGGCCAAAAAAAGCCGGGCCTTTGATCTTGCAGCGCACGGTCGCCCGTGCAGAGCAAAATCAAATTACTTCATGTTGCGCTCGTAAGCCTCGATCATCTTCTTGACCATCTGGCCGCCGACGGAGCCGGCTTCGCGGGAGGTCAGGTTGCCGTTGTAGCCCTGCTTCAGATCCACGCCGACTTCAGATGCAGCTTCCATTTTGAACTTGTCCATGGCCTCGCGGGCTTCGGGAACGTTGATAGAATTGCTGTTACGGTTCGTCATTTGATTTGTTCTCCTCTTCAAGTGTTGTTGGAAAATCGAATTGTGATTTCCTCAGTCGTAGTTTTACCAGCCGCGACGGCATTATGACTGCCAATTTGTGCTGAAACTGACAGGAAAAACAGACAAAATCTGATTTTTCCAAACACAACGGGAAGAGACTGAAATTATCCCGGAAGCTTCGGATTTTTAAGCGCGGCCTGCACGAGACCGACAAACAGCGGATGCGGCTTGTTGGGGCGGCTCTTGAACTCAGGGTGATACTGCACGCCGATGTAGAAATCGTTTTCGGGTACCTCGACGGTCTCTACGATATGTCCGTCAGGCGAGGTGCCGCTTACGACCAGGCCGCAGTCCGTCAGAAGCTGGCGGTAGTCGTTATTGAACTCGTAACGGTGACGGTGCCGTTCCTGAATTTCCGTTTTGCCGTAAGCGCGGAACATCTGTGTGCCTTCGAGAATGTGGCAGGGATATGCGCCGAGACGGAGGGTGCCGCCCTTGTTGACATCGTCGCTCTGGTCGGGCAGGAAGTCAATGACCTTATTGGGAGAATCCGGGTTGAATTCGCCGGAATCGGCCAGCGGAAGCCCGGCTGCGTGGCGGGCAAAGGCAATGACGGCGACCTGCATACCGAGGCAGATGCCGAGGTAGGGGAGATTGTGCGTGCGGCAGTAGTTTGCAGTAATGATCTTACCTTCGATCCCGCGATTGCCGAAGCCGCCCGGGACGATCACGCCGGAGCAGTCTGCCAGCGTTTCCGCGACGTTTTCCTTCGTGATGGTCTCCGAATCGATCCACTTGATGTAGATGTGCGCGCCGGTAACATAGCCTGCGTGGTGGAGCGCCTCGGCGACGGAGAGATAGGCGTCGTGCAGCTGTACATATTTGCCGACGAGGCCGATGGTCACGGTTTTGCTGCGGTTGTGGATGCGCGAGAGCATCTCGTTCCATTCTGTCAGGTCGATCTCCGGCGCGTCAATGCCAAGCTCCCGGCAGACGACGGAGGAAAAATTGCTCTTTTCCAGCATGATCGGCGCCTCATAGAGCACGGGAAGCGTCAGATTTTCGATCACACAGTCCGGCTTGACGTTGCAGAACATGGAAATCTTTTTGAAGATCGATTCCTCCAGCGGCTCGTCGCAGCGCAGGACGATGATGTTGGGATTGATGCCCATGCCCTGAAGCTCCTTGACGGAATGCTGTGTGGGCTTGGATTTATGTTCTTCAGAGCCGCGCAGATAGGGGACAAGGGTCACATGGATAAAGAGGCTGTTCTCCCTGCCGACCTCCAGAGAGACCTGGCGAACGGCCTCCAGAAACGGCTGGGACTCGATGTCGCCGATGGTGCCGCCGATCTCCGTGATAACGACGTCCGCGTCGGTCTTTTTGCCGACGGCGTAGACGAATTCCTTGATCTCATTCGTGATGTGCGGAATGACCTGCACCGTCGAGCCGAGATATTCGCCGCGCCGCTCCTTGTTGAGGACGTTCCAGTAGACCTTACCGGTCGTCAGATTGGAATACTTGTTCAGATCCTCGTCGATGAAGCGCTCATAGTGGCCGAGGTCAAGGTCGGTCTCCGCACCGTCCTCGGTCACATAGACCTCGCCATGCTGATACGGGCTCATGGTGCCGGGATCGACGTTGATATACGGGTCAAGCTTCTGCGCGGCGACCTTGAGACCGCGCGCCTTCAGAAGCCGTCCGAGCGACGCGGCAGTGATGCCCTTGCCAAGCCCGGATACGACGCCGCCTGTGACAAAAATGTACTTTACCTGTTTCATAAATTCTCTCCTCCCAAAAAGGAGACGCTCAGCACGGAGGCGGTGAAAACCCCTCCAGATGCTGAGCGTCTTAACGCCGGTATGAAATTCGTTGCTGTCTTGTACGTCTTTTCATATCGTTCCCATTCGTTCTCTTCGCAAAATGGAAAAGGGTGCTTGGGCGGAAGAAAGCTCCCGTTCCAGAGCATCCCTTAATTTTTACTGAGGTATTATAATCGCTGACTCTTCGGTTGTCAATGCCGAATTTTGAGCCTCTGTGCCGTTCCGTGCTCCGTGACCAGCTAATGACAGCCATTCGTTTTGCGAATGACGGCTGTGGGGAAAGGGATTGACAAGGAAAAATGGAAATGCTAACATCATGTTGAAATATTATTTTAATGTGAGGTTTTACAATGCAAGCAAAGCAATGCGTCATTGTTCTGGATTTTGGCGGACAGTACAACCAGCTGATCGCGCGCCGTGTGCGTGAGAATCATGTATACTGCGAGGTCAAGCCCTGTACTACGCCGCTGGCGGAGCTGATGAAGCTCCAGCCGATCGGCTTTATTTTTACCGGCGGCCCGCAGAGCGTCTACGCTGAAGGCTCGCCGAAGGTCGATCCGGCAATTTTTGAACTGGGTCTGCCCATCCTCGGTATCTGCTATGGCTGTCAGCTGATCGCCCATAACCTCGGCGGCAAGGTCACGGCTGCGCAGGAGGATACCGCGCGGGAATACGGAAAAACGGAGACGTTCTTTGACACGAGCTGCGAGCTGTTCCATGGCCTGAAGGAGCAGAGCGTTACATGGATGAGCCACGGCGATTATATGGCGAAGGTGCCGGAGGGCTTCCGCCTCTGCGCGCATTCCGAGGCCTGTCCGACCGTCGGCATCTGCGACGAAGCGCGGAAAATCTACGGCGTGCAGTTCCATCCGGAGGTCAACCACACGGAGCAGGGCGCGCTGATGCTGCGGAATTTCCTCTACCGTGTCTGCAAGGCGGCAGGGGACTGGACGATGGCGGATTATCGCCAGACCGCGATCCGCGCGATCCGTGAGAAGGTCGGCACCGGAAAGGCGCTGCTGGCCCTGTCCGGCGGTGTGGATTCCTCGGTCGCGGCCGCACTGATGGCGGAGGCAATCGGCAATCAGCTGACCTGCGTTTTTGTCGATCACGGCCTGATGCGCAAGGACGAGGGCGACGAGGTCGAAGCGGCGTTCTCCAAATGGGACATTCATTTTGTCCGCGTGAACGCGGAGGAGCGCTTCCTTGGCAAGCTCGCGGGCGTGAGCGACCCGGAGACGAAGCGGAAGATCATCGGCGAAGAATTCATCCGCGTCTTTGAGGCGGAGGCGAAGAAGATCGGCGCGGTCGATTTCCTCGTTCAGGGTACGATCTATCCAGATGTGATCGAGTCCGGTCTCGGCAATTCGGCGGTCATCAAGAGCCACCACAACGTCGGCGGACTGCCGGACTATGTGGATTTCAAGGAGATCATTGAGCCACTGCGGATGCTCTTCAAGGATGAGGTGCGCGGCCTTGGCCGGGAGCTTGGACTTCCGGAATATCTGGTCATGCGCCAGCCGTTCCCCGGCCCGGGACTTGCCATCCGCGTGATCGGCGAGATCACAAAGGAGAAGCTGGACACGCTCCGCGAGGCGGACTTCATTTTCCGCGACGAGGTCGCAAAGGCAGGCTATGACCGCGAGATGAACCAGTATTTTGCGGTGCTGACCTCCATGCGCTCCGTCGGCGTCATGGGCGATGGCCGGACGTATGATTATACGCTGGCGCTGCGCGGCGTTACGACCTCCGATTTCATGACGGCCGACTGGGCGCGCATCCCGTATGACGTCCTCGACCGCGTCTCGACGCGTATCGTCAATGAGATCCGCGGTATTAACCGCATCGTCTACGATATCACCAGCAAGCCCCCCGCGACCATTGAGTGGGAATAATTCCGAAAACGCCGGAAACCCGCATGAATACAGGCTTTTTTGCCCGTCAAAATGGCTCGTGATACTGGATTGATACTATTTTTTCAAATCCGGCACTCCGAGAGAATGATTCCAAAATGACAAGCAAAACCGTCCTGCTGAACGACAAATTCAGCAGGACGGTTTTTTGCTTGTCTTATTTCTTTTTCCAAGGAATATACTCCTTGCGCTCTTTGCTGTCATCGCAGGTATGTGGCCAGTTCAGTTTCCATTCAAAGTATTCCTCCCGCGTGATCTGCCCCGCATGAAGCTCCTGTTGGCGCAGCAGCCATTCCTGCATGAACTCATCGACAAGACCATATTGGAAGTACATTCCCACTGGCTGGCTAACAGGCCATTCGTCGCTGTCGTTGTACTTCGCGGTGGTATCATCCCCGTTTCGCTCTTTGACCGGATTGCGGACAAGTTGAAACAGCCGGATAGACCCCGGACTATCCTCGTCCAACCAGAAGAATGTCCGCATAAAGTCCTCTGCGCACCCCGGAGCATCTGTATAGAAGTTTTGTCGGTCTACACGCAAAACCTCCGCGATTTTGTTCAGCAAGTCTTTCTTCGGAACACGGTAATTCGTTTCGTACTGAGCAACGCGATTATCCGCGCCCTTTTCCTCCAGTCCGATGGCAACGCCCAGTTCCTTTTGCGTCATACCTCGAAAGGTACGGATTTTCCGAATCTTATCTCCTACTGTCATTCATACCACCGCCTCCGAAAACAGTATAGCGCAAATTTGCGAAATACGCAAGATAAATATTAACAAAAAAGCGAAATAAATTCTTGACATTAACATTTATGCTAATGTATAATAAGGACGCGGATATTAACATATTTGCGAATCATCAATAAGGAGGTGACACTATGACACAAGAATTGTTTGTACGAGCGGAGGAAGTTGCCAGCGAACTTGGCATTTCCAAACCCTACGCCTACAAGCTGGTGCGGGAAATGAACGAGGAATTGAAGCAGAAAGGCTTTATCACCATCCCCGGACGGGTAAGCAGACGGTATTTTGAAGAAAAATTCTATGGCCTGCGTGACAGGCAGTAAGGAGGAAACAGCAATGCCAGCATACAAGGACAAGGAAAAAGGTACATGGTATGCGTCCTTTTACTATGAGGACTGGACGGGAAAGAAAGTCAAAAAGCTGAAACGCGGCTTTTCCATCAAGCGTGACGCACTGGAATGGGAGCGGACGTTTTTGCAGCAGCAGACCGCCGATCTGGAAATGACCTTTGAAAACTTCGTCGCGCTCTATGCGGCGGATATGAAAGGACGCATCAAGGAAAACACATGGGGCACAAAGGAGCAGACGTCGGCAAAATATATTTCCGAAAAATGCGGCAAGGTGACGATCTCCGTCCTCAATAACCAGATGCCGATGATGCCGCTGTTTTCGCCGGTGTATTCGTCCACGCGCCCGTACTCGCAGACGCGCAGTAACACGCAGCGCGACCTGATGAACCCCGATGAAGTCCTGCGCTTGGAGAACCGGAAGTGTCTGGCGCTGTTTAAGGGTCATAAGCCCGCGCTCCTCTACAAAATGACGCCGGAGGAGCTGCCGGACTACGCCGGCCTCACCACCTGCCGCGTCATTGAATACATCCCGGAATGGCGAAGAAAAGAAGCTGAGCCAGCGCCACAAAAGCGGCCTCAGGCCCCAGCACAAAAAGAACCGTCAAGCATCCCCAAAATGCCCGCCCAAGAAAAACAGCCAGACCGCAGCGGGCCGCCGCCCGACTACGATCTGGCTGAGGATGATGAGATTGGAATGGTGGAGTGTACGGTGGAATCTATCCGCGGCTTATAATCGGACGATCTGGTCTTCATTGATCAGCAGCAGGTCGTCACACTCCTTGGTAAATGCGATCAGCCGGTCGGAAAAGCCGCTCTTGGAGAACAGACCATAGAGCACCTGATAGCCTTGCCGGATAAAGCTGTTTTGGAGATCAGTCGAAGCTGTGACCTTTTGCTGCAGCGCCGTGAGGACAGGCAGATCGACCGGTTTCTGGTGGTACTTGCATTCTCCGATAAACAGCCGTTTGCTCTGGCGGTCAACCGCCGCTACGTCGATCTCGGTGTCGGCGTTCAAATCATTGTGCCAATACGAACCGATTCTGGAGGGAACGAACGTAAGCTGTCCGCTCCGGCAAAGCTCCGCAAAGATGTTCTTGCAGATATCCTCATACGCAAACGCGACAAAGCTGCTGATAAAGGTCTTTTGCAGCTCGTCCAGCACGATCTGCTGATTGTCCAGTTCCAGTTCTCCCTTATACGGATAGACATATCGGAACCAGAAGCGGGTAAAGTTGTCCGATACAAAATACAGTCCTTTTCGGGAATGCTCCGGATTCTTTTCCGTGATCGGCGTGTCCTTCACAACAAAGCCCAGCTCAGACAGTGTTGCCAGATACGGCGAGATGGAGGAGCTTTCCTGTTCGAGAACGCCGCAGATCTTACTCAGCTTATGATTGCCGTCCGCAATGACCCGGATGATGGAGAAATAATTGATCGGCGTCTGTACCTCATCGCGCAGCAGGAAGTTTGGTTCCTCGTATAGAAAACCGTTTTTGGACAGCACGATCGAGCGGATCTGATCGATCAGCGGTTCCTGCTCGGTAAAGAACTCCAGATATTTCGGCACGCCGCCGGTCAGCGCATATTGCTGGACGGCCTGATCGAAGGGCAGCGACTGTGACGCATAGACCGCCGTAAACGGCAGCGGCATCAAGCGGATCTGCGCTGTTCTTCTGCCATAGAGCGGACTGTCATAGGAAAGCGCGTGCTTCTTCATCATTCCAATCAGCGAACCGCTGAGGATCAGCATGATATTGCTGTCCTGTAAAAACTCATCCCAGATATTCTGCAGAATGGACGGGAAGGCCGGGTTTGTTTTGACCATGTATGGAAATTCATCCAGCACGATCACCTTTTTCTGTTCTGGCCGGTATGCGGCGACGGCATGAAACAGGTCGGCCCAATCGGAAAATGTTACGTTGCCAAGCAGCGCATTCCCCGTGGCTCTTGCGATCACACCGGCCATCCGTTTCATGCTCTGCGCCTCAACCTCCTCTGTGGCGAGGAAATATACGGCAGGCTTATCCTTGATAAATTCCTTGATCAGCCGGGTCTTTCCGACGCGCCGCCGACCATAGATCACGACAAAACCGCCGTCACGAAGATATTCCTGTTCCAGCGTCTGCAATTCACTTTGCCGTCCAATAAATTTCATTTCGGCTCACGTCCTTTAATATAATTTCGATTATAATAATTTGAATTATGCTATTAGTATGACAGACGACTGTAAAAAAGTCAATCGAAACTTCTGTTTTATAGCAATTTTCAATAATACAGCAGAAGCTTTAACTTTTGAGAAAAAGTGGTATAACAGAGGCAGAGAAGGTGAGAACTATGCTGCACAACGAAGCTCGAAAATTGATCTTAGAAGCATACGACAAAGGTGTTAGCGTAAAAGAACTGACAAAGTGCTTTTATGTATGCGCATACGAACAATGAGGAACGACTGCTTCTGGCGCAGAAGGTGGACGAAAAATTTTTTCAGGCACCAATTCCAGGAGCGCTCGTGCCGACAGGGGAGATGCAGAAAGTTCTTTAAGTTCTTGCAGAAAGGCCGGAGATGGTCAAGCTGCTTGCCGCCATGTAGCGGCTGCACGGGTTATTTTGTTGGAAGATTTGTTGGAAGCCTCAGAAAAAACTATTTTACAGAAAAAAGAAAAAATCCTCAAAACCATTGCGGTTTCAAGGATTTTTCTGGAGCTGCTGGGCAGATTCGAACTGCCGACCTCGTCATTACCAAAACTCAGAATTAAATTTTATATGGTATCCGTTCGTGTTATAAAATGTCCAATAATCCCTTTAGTACCAATGCCTATTTCGATTTTTGGAATTATTTAGTATTACACCGTATTGCTCCGTTTTTTCTGGTTTGTTGGAAGATTTGTTGGAAGAAAATATTTCCATCTTCTAATAATGTAAATATGGAATCTCAAATTATGTCCAATTAAACCTCTCGAAATGGAATTGCATCCAAATCTGCATATGTCAATCATGCGGAAAACACGACAGGAGATATTGTATGGAACAGAAAAGAATAAGCTTAAAAAAACTTCCTACTGCATCATTCCAGTGCAGTCCCACTTCCTCGCATCCGAAGGCATCCCGGATGTGCTGGACATGGTACGTTCGG
>ERZ772831.59-NODE-59-length-93498-cov-7.001488_pt1 | contig 93498 bp, 60 predicted proteins | sample MGYA00580858_ERZ772831 | MGnify/ENA primary metagenome ERZ772831 (study PRJEB29015, sample SAMEA2737694) | human gut metagenome | biome: human gut; feature: human-associated habitat; material: faeces | place: China | collected 2012 ... | reverse complement strand
GAACCGCCGTACACGGTTTTGCAGACCGCTGACTAAGCCACTCATCCAAGGAACCTTGTCGTTAGCAATCTTTGTTTCTCGATTGCGGTTGCAAAGGTACGACATTTTTTTTAATCTGCAAATATTCTGCTATTTTTTTCTCACTTTTTCTGCATTTTTTTCGCAACCGTACTTTGGCTTGTTCTGCATAGACTTCATGGCGCAGTCCGAACTACAGCATTCACACGGATTGCTATTGTTCTTTATGCGCTTGAAATACTGAAAGATACGTATGCTTATCCATATGGTGCAGAGGCATACAATTGCAATAACTATAATTTGTTGTAACTCCATGCTTGATAAACAAATAATTTTAGGTTTAGGTTTATTAAACGATAAGACTTCCTATTTGAAATACAGTAAATGCAATAAGCCAAGCCAATCCAGTGGTGTATCCTGCTGTGAATATGGCCCATTTCCAACTGCCGGATTCTTGCTTGATTGCTGCGAAAGTGGCAATACAGGGGAAGTAAATCAATACAAACAGCATGTAAGCTAATGCAACCAGTGGAGTAATGGGGATGCGGTTAGAAAGATTCACATTTTCCACATCTCCTTCATTTGTGTATAATACTCCTAGTGTGCTTACTACCAGTTCTTTAGCCCCCACACCTGAAATAAGTCCGATTCCTAACTTCCAGTCAAATCCTAGCGGTTTGATAACAGGCTCTATGGCTTTGCCTATTTGTCCGATATATGAATTTTTTTGTTGCTCAGCCACGCTTTCGTAAGCATCATGTTGTGGATAATACCCTAGAAACCAGATAATAATTGAGGCAATCATGATAATGCCTCCCATCTTTTTCAGATATTGTGCTCCTTTTTCCCATGTATGGCGCATGATACTTTTAGAGGTAGGCATACGATAGGGGGGGAGTTCCATCACAAATGGAGAATCTTCTCCTTTCACCAGAAATTTACTGAAAATACGGGCCATTATTACTGCCAATAAAATGCCTGCTGTGTAGATGCAAAGTAGCATAAAGCTGGCGCAGTTAGGGAAAAAAGCACCTATCATAACTAAATATATGGGAAGACGAGCACTACAGGACATTAAAGGATTCACCAACATGGTGATTAGTCTGGACTTTCGGTCTTCTATAGTACGTGTTGCCATTATGGCAGGTACATTACAGCCGAATCCCATAATCAGTGGAATAAAGGACTTGCCATGCAGTCCCATCCGATGCATTATTTTATCCATGATAAATGCAGCGCGTGCCATATACCCCGAATCTTCCAATATAGAAATAAAAAAGTATAATATGAGGATATTCGGCAGGAAAACGATAACACCGCCCACTCCACCGACAATACCATCTATCAGTAAGTCTTTCAAAGGACCTTCAGCCATATTGTTCCGTATCAGGTTGCCCAACTGGTCTACTAGCCATTCAATACCTTGCATAGGGTAGTCACCCAAAACAAAGGTTCCCTCAAACATGATGTAAAGGAACAGGAAAAAAATAGGATATCCCCAAATGCGATGTGTCACAATACTGTCTATCACGCGGGTTGTTTGTTCTTTTTCCAAATGATTGTCGGTGAATGTTTCCTTCAAAGCTCCGGTAATAAAACCATATTTAGCATCCGTAATAGCTTGCTCGCTGTCTTCGTTCATCACTTTACGGATACGTAAGGTTTCCTTGTTGCGTATCGCTATAATTTCTTTGCCATTAGGCAGTGTAGAGATGAAATTTTCTATTTCCTTATCGTTTTCCAGTAATTTGATAGATAGGAAGCGGGTGGAGTATTTATGGCGTATGTCTTCGTTTTGACTGATTGCTTTTTTTACTTCTTCGATACTGCGCTCCAGTTCAGGACCGTGGTTAATGTGAATATGGCGCATATATCCGCGTGGGCGGGCATCTTCCTCTTCTTTGTGGCTTCCGAATTCGTGGTCGGGTACATAGGTTTTGTGCCAGTCTCTCAGATCTTCCAGAATTTCAGAACGTATTTCGCCCTTTTGTGACAGGAAATCCCCGCCTTCGTAAATACCGATGATAACATGGAACAGTTGGTCTATGCCTTCACCCCGCCGGCAGACAGTAGGTATCATAGGCACTCCGATCAATTGGCTTAACTTGATGTAATCCAGTTTGTTGCCGCTGCTTTCCAGTTCGTCATACATATTCAGTGCGATGACCATACGCACATTCATGTCAATCAATTGGGTGGTAAGATAGAAATTACGTTCCAGGTTGGAAGAGTCTGCCACATTGATGATTACATCCGGAGTTTCTTCAATGATATGTTTGCGTACATAAAGTTCTTCCGGAGTATAGGCTGAAAGAGAATAGGTTCCGGGTAAATCTACAATACGGAAATGATAACCTTGGAAGTCGAAAAAACCTTCTTTGGCATCTACTGTCACACCACTGTAGTTTCCTACATGTTCATGGGCGCCGGATGCAATATTGAATAGCGAAGTCTTTCCACAATTAGGATTACCTACTAAGGCTACATTGATTGTACGGCGTTTGCCTTTTGCCAGTGCCACCAGTTCTGATTCGGACACGGGTACATCTTCTGTTATGGAACCATGGTAAGGGTTCTGCATCGTGCGTGCTTCCTGCTCGCTTACCACCTCAATCATATCTGCCTCTTGTCTTCGGAGAGAGATCTCGTAACCTAGTAGTCTGTATTTTATAGGGTCTTTCAAAGGGGCGTTCAAGATTACCTCTACGGTTTTTCCTTTAATAAAACCCATTTCAACGATTCGCTTGCGGAAACCACCGTGACCTAACACCTTGACTATTACGCCTTTTTCTCCTGTTCTTAATTCGGATAAACGCATCTTGTTTTAAATTTTTCGCAAAGATAAGTTATTACTTAGAAGTATGCAAACTATTTAGATTGTTTTTAAATAAAGAACAGGCACTTTGTTTTTGTCTTGCAGAACCCTTATCTTTGTGTCATGTTTCATTGGAATATTCAGAAGTATATAGAGGAAAAACAACTTTTCACTTTGCATGATAAGGTGTTAGTGGCATTGAGTGGCGGAGCGGATTCGGTAGCTTTGTTGCGTGTCTTGCTTGTTTTAGGGTATCATTGTGAGGCTGCCCATTGTAACTTCCATCTTCGTGGTGAGGAGTCCGATAGAGATGAAAGGTTTGTCAATGAGTTGTGTAAAGGGCTGGGAGTGACTTTGCATGTTACTCATTTTGATACAGTCGCTTATGCTTCAAGGCATCATGTTTCTATTGAGATGGCAGCTCGCGAAATGCGCTATGATTGGTTCGAACAACTGCGTAAGGAGAGGGGGATGGCTGTTATTGCCGTAGCCCATCATCGGGACGATAGTGTGGAAACTTTTTTATTGAATTTGATACGTGGCGCGGGAATCAATGGCTTGAAAGGTATCAGTCCGCATAACGGCTGCATTGTACGGCCTTTGTTGGAGGTGAGCCGTCAGGATATTTTGGATTATTTGCGTTGTTTGCGTCAAGGTTATGTTACAGACAGTACCAATCTGCAAGATGAATATATGCGTAATAAAATCCGTCTGAATATTCTTCCGATGTTGCGTGAGCTGAATCCTTCTGTCAGTGAAAGTATAGCTGAAACATCCAGACGTCTGACTGATGTTTCTCTTATATATAATAAGGAAATAGAGGCGGGGAAAGAAAGGGTGATGGAAAAGTCCGGCCATATTCTTATTTCTCGTTTGATGGAAGAGAGTGTTCCGGCGGCTTTGCTGTTTGAGATTCTTCATCCGTTAGGTTTCAATTCCGTTCAGGTAGGAGATGTATTCCGCAGTTTGTCTGCCCAGTCGGGAAAAAGATTCGTTTCTGCCGGATGGGAGGTGCTGCGCGACAGGACGGAGCTGATTATTCGCAGGAGGAAGCCGGCGGATGAGGAAGTGGAGGAAAATGTGCCCCCATTCCGGCTTGCAATGGAAACGCAGGAAATAATGCCGGACTTTGTCATCCCCAGGAATAAGAATACGGCCTGTTTGGATGCGGATAAGGTGGTACTACCTCTCACGGTGCGTAAATGGCGGCAGGGGGATAAGTTTGTTCCTTTCGGAATGAAAGGGAAAAAGAAGGTCAGCGATTATCTGACAGATCGTAAGTTTTCTCTTTTCCAGAAAGAAAATCAGTATGTGGTTTGCTCAGCAGACCGGATTGTATGGCTGGTAGGAGAGCGTAGCGATGACCGTTTCCGGGTGACGGAAGATACGAAACGGGTACTGATTATACGGCAGTTGGAAGATAAGTAGAATTTTTTTCTTTCCTGCTTTTTCATGAATGACAGGGAATGTTTCCTGAAATCTTGTAGCAAAAATCCGCGAATCATGCAACAAGATTTCAGAAATCATGTAGCAAGATTCGCGGATTTCAGATGGAGCTTCCCGGTATTATTTGCAATACTTCTGTATCAGTCCGTCTACCACTTCATCGCCCAGTTCTTTTGCTTTGGCAAAATTTGCACAGGCTTCTTTGTTTTTCTTTAATTGTATCTGGCAGTATCCCAGCATACGATATGCGGCTGCGGCTTTCGGGTCTAAAGAGATAGCCTTTTCCAATGCTTCTATTGCTTCGTTATGTTGCCCTACACGTAGATGCACCGAACCTTTTTCCACCCACATGGCTACATCCTCAGGAGTCATTTCTACTGCTTTATTAATGTCGTTGATAGCTTGCTGATACATTTTACATTGTATTTCCGCCTGTTCGCGTTGCAGATAAAAGGCGGCTGTAACGCGTCCACCGATGGCATCATAAAAAGTATCATAATCTATTACCGCTTCACGGTATTTGCCTGTCTGGGCTTTTATCTCTGCCCGTTCATAGAAATAAGGAGCCGCTTCCGATGTATAAGGCTTGGTGAAACGTGCCACAGCACTATCCATCAAGGCAATAACCTCGTTCATATCTGTTCCTTCAATCAGTTGTTTGGTTTTGGCTGCCGAGTAAAATGTAGCGGCAGAGGCTATGGAAGACTGGTTCACTTTTTCATAAGCGGCGTATGCCTCAGGATATTTTTTCATAGCAAACAGAATGTCTCCCTCCAATTGTGTGTAAATGGGTTGGTTGTCGGCCTGCATGGCATCATGAATAATGGAGAGAGCTTTGTCGTAACTCCAGTCACCGTATGGTTTCTTGTCACCTAAAGAGATGGTGTACGAATAAATTAATTTAGCGATATTATATTGCGTTTCACTCTTGTTGGCTGTCACTTCCAGTGCTTTCTTCAGGTCGGCATCTGCCAAAGCGTTGTGTTCATCATCATTAAATCCCATATAAGTAGTGGCACGGCGTATATATCCGTCCGCGCTGTTGGGATATTGTTCCAGGAAATCGTTTAATGTGGTGATATATTCGTCCTGATTTTGTTGTGAAGATGCCATGAACAGGTACACCAGTGCTTGGTCTTCTGTTTCGGGCAGTCCTTTTTTGATGCCGATTTTATTCAGTGACATATCGTTCAAAGAAAGGGCGGTGATGCTCAGCGAGGCACCGTATGTAGCTCCGATGGCATAACTTTCCTTGGCTTCATCCGATGCGTTTTTTTGGATTAAACCTAATACTTCTCCATTGGCATTCATAATAGGGCAACTTACTGTTTTTTCGTTGGTTGTCATTGCCAGTGTATAGTAATATGCCTTGTCGCCGATGGTGTCTACTTTGGTGACGGTCCCTGTCTGGCAGGTTGCCGCTTTTTGAGTCGAGTAGGGTAGCAGATAGACTGTTTCACCTACCGATGCCGGCTGTGATGCCGATTTTAATGCTATGGTCTTTTTATCGGTTTCAGTATTAAATTTTACGATGTCATACATGGAGTTGGCTCCCAAGATACGCAATACAGGCAATTCTTTACTGTCCGCATTAATGATTACTGCACGTTCGGCTCCTTCAAACAGGGTATAATCGGATAATGCCGTTCCATTTTCATTGATATAGAATCCATTTCCTGTATTCTTGATTTTGTTATCTTTATCGTATGTAACGATGGAAAAAACGGCTTTTTTAGCTTTGCCGGCCCACTTTGGGGTTGCTTGTGCATAGCTTAGCTGGGCGGCTATGCCGCATGCCAGTATCAAAAGTACTTTCTTCATGATATAGTTAGTTGTTTGTTAACGATGATACGGTATTTATAAAGCGGATGCCGTTTTGTCTTCTGTGAAGCCGCGTTGCTTTACAGCTTCATAAATCAGAATACCTGCGGCAACCGATACGTTCAATGATTCTATTTTACCCATTAACGGTATTTTGATCCATTCATCGCACAGGGAAAGGTGTTCGTAGGGAACACCTGTGTCCTCGGCTCCCATAATGATACATACAGGATCTTTATAGTTTGCTTTGGTGTAATCATAATCACCTTTTTCCGTGGCTGCTACAATCTTGAATCCGCAGTCTTTCAGATACTTGATGGTATTAGTCAGATTTTGTTCGCGGCATACGGGAAGAGTGTGCAGAGCTCCTGCTGATGTTTTCATTGCGTCGGCATTGACACTGACACTGTTTTTCGAGGGAATAATAATGGCATCTGCACCGGCACATTCGCAGGTACGGGCAATGGCTCCGAAGTTACGTACATCGGTAATTCCATCCAGCATGACGAATAGGGGTGTTTTTCCTTCTTCAAACAGGAAAGGTACCAGATCTTCTGTTTTCTGGTAGGTGACAGAGGAGATGAATGCTACAACTCCCTGATGGTTTTTCCGGGTAATACGGTTAATACGCTCCACGGGTACACGCTGAACAGGGATGAGGGTATTTTTCAAGCAGGTAAACAGTTCTTTGGACAGTTCGCTCTGTATATCTTTCTTCACCAATACTTTATCTATCTCTCTTCCGGCTTGTATGGCTTCAATAACAGCGCGTACACCGAAAATCATTTCATTCTTTTCTAACATATTTAATAAGTGGTTAATGGTTAGTGACAGGTGGTTAGTGGTAATTGGCACTAGCCACTTATCAGCGCCTTTGCATTGTTCAGGGCTGCCTCTGTCAAGGTAGCCCCACTTAGCATATTGGCAATTTCTTTTACTCTTTCTTCATCAGTCAGGCGGCGGATGTGGCTGTTGGTGCCTGTTTCCGTATCTTCCTTATATACTTTATAATGAGTGATGCCGCGTGCTGCAATCTGGGGCAGGTGGGTGATGCTGATGACCTGACGGTTTTGTTTTCCCATCTCCTGCATGATGAGCGCCATTTTCTCGGCGATGGAACCGGAAACTCCGGTGTCTATTTCATCAAAGATGATAGTAGGCAGTTTCACAGCTCCGGCTATCATGGCTTTCAGCGAAAGCATGACACGGGCAATCTCACCACCCGATGCTACGGAAGCTACATTTTGTAATGTTCCATTCTTGTTGGCCGAAAACAGGAATGTCACACTGTCCATCCCTTTACTGTCCGGTTCCTTGCGCGGATTCAGTTCCACCACAAAGCGCACATTGGGCATACCGAGAGGAACCAGCAGGCTTTGCATCTGTCTTTCAATGTGCTTGCCCGATTGGGAACGGAGTTTTGTCAACACAGCAGCTTGCTTTATCACTTTGTCATATAGCGTTTCTTTTTGGGCGGTAAGTTCTGCTATACGGTCATCAAAAGAAGTGATGGCGTTCAGCTTCTCATGATAGTCGGTTTGCACGGCTATCAATTCCTCTATTGTTTGTACGTGATGCTTCTGTTGCAAAGAGTAGATTAAGTTCAGGCGTTCATTTACATAATCCAGACGGGTGGGGTTGAACTCCACTTCCTCCTGTGCGCCTGCTATTTCATGCGACAGATCTTTCAGTTCTATGTAACAACTGTCTAAACGCCCTATCCATTCCTGGGCACGTGTGTACACTCTCGCTATGTTATGCAGGGTTTGCATACATTCTTTGGTAGCGGATAACAGGCTGGCATCTTCCGAAGCCATTATTTGGTCCACTTTGTACAAACCCGCTTTTATCTCTTCGGCATGATTCAAGGTTTCGGCTTCCTGTTCCAGTTCGGTTTGTTCTCCTTCCTGAAGGTTTGCATCATCCAGCTGTTCCAGTTGGAACCGGATGTAATCTTCATCCTTCCGGCTTTGCTCGGCTTGCGTTATGAAGTCGGCCAGCTGTTTGCATACGTTTCTGTACTCGGTATAAATATCCTTGTATGCTGAAAGTTCGTTGTCATCTTGTGCCAGGATATCCAATACATTCAATTGGAATCCCTCACTGTTGAGCAACAGGTTTTGATGCTGGCTATGTACATCTATCAGTTTCTCGCCCAGTTCCTTCATCTGCGCCAATGAGGCCGGAGTATCGTTTATGAATGCGCGGCTTTTACCTGATGCATATAACTCGCGGCGGATAATACATTCATCCGGATCATATTCCAAATCTCTTTGGGTAAAGAAAGGCTCCATCTGATAGGCGGAGATGTTGAAACGTGCTTCTACAATACATTTATTGGCGCCTTTCTTGATCGCTTTGATATCGGCCCGTTGTCCCAGTAACAAGCCGATAGCGCCTAGAATAATCGATTTACCGGCGCCGGTCTCTCCGGTGATGACAGAGAAGCCGGGGGTGAAACTGATATCCAATGTATCAATCAATGCATAATTCTGTATATAGATAGATTGCAGCATATTCTTGCTCCTTTTTAATAATTTGCTGATTTGTCAATTTGCTAATTTGCTGCGCTGTTGTATTCCGCATGGTAATTAGCGCATTAGCACATTGGCAACGTGGCAAATTAAGAAATTATTTATTATTTACCAGTCTGTCAATAATATCCCTTGCTACTTCCTGTTTGCTTTTCAGCGGATAAGGAGTTGCTCCCTGACGGTCTATAATCGTTATTTTGTTGGTGTCACAACGAAACCCGGCTCCTTGGTCGTTCAATGAGTTCAGTACAATGAAATCAAGGTTCTTACGTTCCAGTTTTCTTTGTGCATTTTTTGTTTCATCATTTGTTTCCAAGGCAAATCCCACTAATGTCTGTCCGTCTTTTTTCCGGTTTCCCAGTGCGGCGGCAATGTCTTGTGTGGGTTTCAGTTGCAGTGTTAAATTATCTTTCTCTCTTTTGATTTTATGACCGGCTACGGTTTCCGGGGTAAAGTCGGCCACTGCCGCACACAGGATGCCGGCCGAAGCTGTAGGAAACTCGCGGATGGCGGCTTCGTACATTTCTCCGGCACTTTCCACATCTATGCGGCGGATGTTAGGGTGATGGGCCTGAATCGTTACCGGTCCGCTGATTAGCGATACTTCCGCTCCACGTGAAGCGCATTCCTCGGCAAGTGCGAATCCCATTTTTCCTGAAGAATAATTGCCGATAAAGCGTACCGGATCTATTTTCTCGTAGGTTGGACCGGCGGTAATGACTACTTTCTTTCCGGCCATGTCTTGTTGTTTGGCAAAGAAAGCTTCCAGAATTTCCACTATTTTTTCCGGTTCTTCCATTCTGCCTTTTCCTACCAGATGGCTTGCCAGTTCCCCTTCTGCCGGTTCTATAATATGATTTCCGTAAGAACGGAGCGTGTCCAGATTCTTCCGGGTGGAAGGGTGTGCGAACATATCCAGATCCATTGCCGGAGCTACGAATACGGGAGCTTTCATTGACAGATAAGTCGTGATCAGCATATTGTCCGCTATTCCGTTGGCCATTTTACCAATAGTGGATGCGGTAGCCGGAGCGATAATCATGGCATCCGCCCATAGTCCCAAATCAACGTGGCTGTTCCATGTCCCGTCACGCTGGGCAAAAAACTCGCTGATAACAGGTTTGCTTGTTAATGCAGACAAAGTGATAGGTGTGATGAATTCTTTGCCTGCGGGGGTAATCACGACTTGTACTTCCGCTCCCTTCTTAATAAGTCCGCGAATGAGTATAGCCGCTTTATAGGCGGCTATACTTCCGGTTATACCTAGTACGATTTTTTTTCCTTTCATACTCATTTCATCATTCCCGATTCACGTAGTCTGATTTTTGTCAGTACGTTTTTCGTGTTCAGCGTAAAGTCACCGTTCAGTATCCAGCTGTAGTAGCCCGGATCTTTTTGTAATACTTCGCTGACCGACATTCCTTTGTATTTCCCAAAATTAAAGACTTCCACGCCTTTGTCATCATAAACAATGCGTCCGGCGAAATCTACGTTCTTGTTGAAACTTGAATATTCGGCTAGAAATGCCATATCGTTTTGCAATTCTTCCGGATAGCGGTCCAATTGGGATTTCAGTACTTCGTATGTGGCACGTGTGTCGGCTTCGGCTGTATGGGCATCTTCCAGATTCTTTCCGCAATAGAATTTATAGGCGGCAGACAGGGTGCGCTGTTCCAGTTTGTGATAAATCACCTGCACGTCAATGAATTTTCGTTTCATCATGTCAATGTCTACTCCTGCGCGCAGGAACTCCTCGGCCAAAACCGGAATGTCGAAACGATTGGAATTGAAACCGGCAAGGTCACATCCCTCAATGTCCCGGGCTATCTCTTTTGCCACTTCCTTGAAAGTAGGGCAGTCCGCCACATCTGCGTCATAAATACCGTGGATGGCAGAAGATTGTTCGGGAATATGCATTTCCGGATTGATACGCATGGTCTTCGTTTCTTCGTTGCCGTTTGGGTACACCTTCAGATAGCATATTTCCACTATTCTGTCTGTGTTTATATTTGTTCCCGTTGTTTCCAAATCGAAAAAAACAATAGGATTCTTCAAGTTCAATTTCATTTTCAGCTTGTATTATATATTGTTTTTCCGCCACATGGTGGCGTGTCGTTTTTAGTCGTTCAGCATCATAGGCATCAGCAGCATCAGCAGGTCTTCTTTTTCTTCCTGTTCTACAGGAACAATAACACCCGCACGTGAAGGATCAGCCAGTTCGAAAAGTATTTCCTGTGCCGAGATATTGTTTAAAATATCGATCAGGAATGTTGATTTAAAGCCGATGCTCATGGGGCTTCCTGTATATTGGCAAGTCAGTGTTTCTTCTGCTGAGGTGGAGAAATCTATGTCTTGTGCGGAGATCTGGATCTGATTTTCACTGAGGCGGAGTTTTATCAAACTGCTTGCTTGTGATGAGAATACAGATACACGGCGGAGCGCACTGATCAGCATCATGCGGTCAATGGTGGCCTTGTGCGGATTATCCTGCGGAATTACTGAATTATAATTGGGATAGCGTCCTTCGATAAGACGGCATATCATGCTGTAGTTTTCTAATGTAAACGTAGCGTTACGGTCGTCAAAATCAATTTGCACATCTCCTTGTTCTTTCGGCAACAGGTTCTTCAGCAGGGTTGCCGGTTTCTTGGGCAGAATGAAAGCGGCTTTTTCATCGCCGTGTGCCACAAATGTTTTATTGCGTACTAATTTGTGCCCGTCTGAGGCTACGAAAGTGATGTCTTCGGTAGTGATATCAAAATAAATACCATTCATTACCGGACGTAACTCGTCATCGGCAGTAGCGAACAAGGAACGGTTGATACCTGCCAGCATCACCGGAGCGCCCATTGTTACGTGTACCGCATTTGCGCCTAATGCGGGAGCCTGCGGATATTCGTCGGCATTTTGTCCCATCAGGCTGTATTTACCATTCTGATATTGTACGGTGATTTCCAGATTCTCTGTATTTACCAGGAAAGTCAGTGGTTGTTCGGGTATTTCTTTCAGGGCTTCGAGTATGGTTTTTGAAGAAACGGCAAAGCGTCCGTCACCGTCACTTTCATTTACTTCCAAAGAAGTGGACAGGGTCGTTTCGCTGTCAGAGGCAGTGAGCGACAACGTTCCGTCAGTCAGTTCCATTAAGAAACAATCAAGAATAGGTAACGAATTTTTGGAGTTGATTACTCGGCTAATAGCTTGTAAATGACTGAATAATCCAGTACTTGAAACGATGAACTTCATAGTTTTATATTATTATATTTATATTCTATATCTCTATATTCATTTAACTGCCAAAGTTACGAAAAGATTATGGTTCAAGCGCAAAAAATGGCGAAAAAATTAGTTTACTCGCAAGGAAAAGTGTACTTTCGTGGCGAATTTAAATAACGTAATATGGAATTAGCAGGAAAAGTAATAGCAGTCCTCGAACCGAGAGGAGGAGTTTCAAAGACAGGAAATGAATGGAAAGTACAAGAATACGTAATTGAAACGCATGATCAATATCCTAAAAAAATGTGTTTTGACGTATTTGGAGCAGATAAGATAGCGCAATTTAATATTCAGGCAGGTGAAGAGTTGAATGTGTTTTTTGATGTGGATGCCCGCGAGTGGAATGGTCGTTGGTTCAACAGTATCCGTGCGTGGAAAGTAGAGCGTGTGGGTGCCCAGGGACCTGTTGCACCGGATGCTCCGTTTCCTCCCATGAATGCTGCTCCCGCTGCACCGGTAGATTTTGCCGCGACAGACGAGAAGGATGATTTGCCTTTCTAGGGGATAGAGGATTCCCATAAACATAAATAAGCCGGCAGGATCCGTGAAAAGGATTTTGCCGGCTTATTTTATATAGTCTGTTTTTATGGTCATTCTCAATCATGGTGTGAAGTGTTGATGGGATATTTGCGTTCCATGAATTTCCATTTATCATCCGGTGTGGTATGATTACGGTGGAGTAAATTAAACAGGCGGAAACTATATTGCTGTAGTTGCCGCCTGTTCTTTATTTGGTTAAATAAAAAAGTCTTAAAATGTAGTGTAGAAGATTTGCATTTTCAGCTTATTCTCAGGATTCGTTCCACCTTTTAACATAGCGCTTTCCATACCTAAGCTGTTGGATATTTCAACTATTTCATTGTTTGAATTGGATACTGCTTTGACAGGTATGATGACAACTCTGTTCCAGTCCGGATTTTTAGCGTCCCATTCTTTTCCGTCTTCTTCCTTTTCAGGATCTCCACCTGCTGCTGTTATGCCTTTTTTCCGTTCCTCAATGCAGTAAGTGATTAAGGGAGCGATGTTGGTAAAGGTGTATGTATTGTTACTGCTGCTATATGAACTTAAGAAAGAAGTCTTGTTATCGATAATCTTGTTTTCTTCAAAGAACGAGAACATATCTTTCTTTCTGACCATCAATACATATTGGGGGATGCCCATTTTGTATTTGGACTCTTTCTCGTTGTAGCGTGTGAATGATACATTTACACCATTTAGCGTATCTCTTTTATGTTCATTGTAAATCTCTGCAATGGGGAAAGTCGCTTCTGTAAAAATACCTGCCGGACTTTTGAGGTAAGTATGGTCCGGATCTTGGGCTAACTCTTCCAATCTGTTACCGTTACTGAAGTGGTTGGCTTGTATCACTTCCTTGGTTGCTCCAAAGAAATAGGATTTGTAAACCAACGAATCCCGCTTGCCGGAAGAACTTTCTATCAGGGCTTCAAAATTAAGATTCAGGCTTAAACCGTCAATGTATAAAATGGTTCCGTCGCCATGAGTACAGCGAATGTAAACTCCCTTTAATACATTCTTGATAAAACTTTCAGGAGTCTTGAAATACTCTTTGTTCTCCTTGTATTTGTTGAAGATGTGATCGCCTAATGAATTGGGCAATTTGATAGTCTGTATAATTGTTCTTTGCTTGACACCGCTGCTTGTGGTTGTAGTTTCATCTTTGCTTGTAGACGGACCTACTGCCGAATAGGCTTTTACAGCGATAGGCTTTCCTTTTTCGTTATAATAATCTTTAGGATCCACACTGGTATAGAAAGTGCTTAGTTCTTTTTCAGGAATAACCTTGTCCAATGTGTCAACCTGTAAGCGCATGGCATTCAGTGAGTCGCCAAAGAAAGACCCGTATTGCAGACTTATATTTACTCCGATGACTTTGGTCAGCTCTTCTTCAAATTTGAAGTTGTCCATACAGGTGAACTGTGCTATAAAGTCGGCAGTAAATTCTCCAAATTGCTCATCGGTATATCGTCCTAAATATGCAGTACTGGTACGTGCATAAACGGAGTCGGCCAACAGAGATTTGGTGGTAAACTCATAACTGTCTGTATTTGCCGGAATCTTATCTCCACCGGGGATAAGATCAGTCCCGATGCCGGTTGTTGAATCATCGCAACTATAAATAAGTGCAGCCAACAACAATGCGCATAAGTATTTGATTTTCATCTTTATTATTCTTAGTGAGTTATTTCTTTTCAAACTCCCATACTTTGTCATAGAACTCATTGAAAGCATCTACATAGGTATCGGCAGGCTGATAGTCGAGCACGGGCACACCCGATTCACGGGCGAATTTCATGACATTCTCGTTCACTTTTTCGCTGTTTTGTATCACACCGTCGGAGTAGGCAATGGCCAGTTTGCACAGCTCCTCGTAATTTGCCGGAGATTTGACGATGCTTTCCACATCATTCTTTTCAATGCCTTTCAGCATGAGTTTTTCAGTCAGATTACCTTCGCAGTCCGATTTGAAATCATCTTCAAATACCGAAAATACTACTTTTGAGTCTCTGAATGACGGTTCATCCTGATAAGCCTTCTTGATATAAAGAGGTACAAATGCACTCATCCACCCTTGGCAATGGATAATGTCCGGACACCAGCGTAATTTCTTTACCGTTTCCAATACGCCGCGTGCATAAAAAATAGCACGTTCGTCATTGTCTTTGTATTCTACACCGTTTTCGTCAGCTACCATTTGGCGGTGCTGGAAATAGTCGTCATTGTCAATGAAGTAAACCTGCATACGTGCAGCTTGGATAGATGCTACCTTGATAATCAGCGGATGGTCCGTATCGTCTATGATTAAATTCATGCCGGACAGGCGGATGACTTCGTGTAATTGGTTTCTGCGTTCATTGACATTGCCCCATTTTGGCATAAAAGTTCTGATTTCTCTGCCTTTTTCCTGAATAGCCTGAGGAAGAAATCTTCCCATGTTTGCCATTTCGGATTCGGGAACGTAAGGGGTAATCTCTTGTGTAATAAATAAAACTTTATTTGCCTTCATCTTAACTTTTTGTTGCTCATAATCATTTTGCAAAGATATAAAAAAAATAGATGAGAGTGGCAAGAAACGAGGAATAATAATTCCTTATGATATGTTAAGTGGCTGGTAATTAGTCGTTAGCAATTTGAAGTTAATGGCCGATGTCTTGCGGAATTAGGTGAAAAACGGGAAAGAACAAGTGGCCCGCCGGTGGCTGAAGAGGGCTTATTGCGCCATATCTGCAAGGTATTAACCGCTTATTACTAATTACTCATCATTAATTAAAATTCTTTTTTTTCTTCGTTATCTCCCAAATAATGGTTTACTTTGCAGCCGTTTTAAATGAAACTACTCAAACAAAAGAGATAAAAAGATGAAGTTAGTTCAAACAATCAAAGAGCTTCAGTCAGAGCTGGATGCCCTGCGCAGTGAGGGAAAGACAATAGGTCTGGTACCTACGATGGGTGCACTCCATGCCGGACACGCTTCGTTGGTGAAACGTGCTGTTGCAGAAAATGATGTAGTGGTGGTAAGTGATTTTGTGAATCCTACCCAGTTTAACGACAAAAATGACTTGGCAAAATATCCGCGTACATTGGATGCCGATTGTGAATTGTTGGAAAAAGTAGGGGCGGCTTTTGTTTTTGCTCCGTCTGTAGAAGAGATTTATCCTGAGCCTGATACCCGGCAGTTCAGCTATGCGCCGTTGGACACAGTGATGGAAGGCCGTTTCCGTCCGGGACATTTCAATGGAGTATGCCAGATAGTGAGCAAGCTGTTTATGATTGTAAATCCTACCCGTGCTTATTTCGGCGAGAAAGATTTCCAGCAGTTGGCTATTATTCGTGAAATGGTGAAACAGATAGGGTTCAACGGACTGGAAATTGTAGGTTGTCCTATTGTGCGTGAGGAAGACGGGCTGGCATTGAGCAGCCGCAATGCACGGCTTTCTGCGGTGGAGAGAGAGTATGCGCTGAATATTTCGCAGACTTTATTTAAGAGTTGTACTTTTGCAAAATCTCATCCGGTCGCTGAGACTCAGAAGTTTGTAGAAGATGCGATTGCTGCCGCTCCGGGTTTGCGTCTGGAATATTTTGAAATAGTAGACGGCACTACGCTTCAGAAAATAACGGATTGGGAAGATACGGATTATGCAGTAGGTTGCATTACGGTATTTTGCGGAGAGGTACGTTTGATAGATAATATAAAATATAAGGGATAGTGATCGTTAACCATTAGAATTATGATGATTGAGGTATTAAAGTCGAAACTGCATTGTGTCCGTGTAACGGAAGCCAATTTGAATTACATGGGTAGTATTACGATTGACGAGGACTTGATGGATGCCGCCAACATGATTGCCGGCGAGAAAGTGCACATTGTGGATAATAATAACGGCGAGAGGTTTGAAACTTATATTATTAAGGGTGAGCGCGGTTCGGGATGTATTTGTCTGAATGGGGCTGCTGCCCGGAAAGTACAGGTGGGTGACATTGTGATTATCATGTCATACGCCATGATGGATTTTGAGGAAGCTAAATCGTTCAAGCCGACGGTGGTTTTCCCTGATTCGGCGATGAACAAGATTGTATAACGATATTTTTGTTCGGTAATCCAAAAGCCCGGTAGACGTGAGTCTGATACGGGCTTTATTTTTTATCCGCAATCATAGGGGCAATAAACTTTCATTTATTATCCGGTAGTATGATTGCGGATAATCTGTTTATATAGATTTCTCCTTGATAAGTCCTGTCCGGTAGGCCATCAGCAATTTCTTTAAATCGTTGATCTGTGTCACCAGTTCCCGTCCTTTGTCAGTGTCCTTTACCATCATGCGTTGGGTGCTCATTTCTACTATCTGGGTGCTCGATTTGATATCCTGCCCTTCTTCAATGGCTTTTTGCATTGAGGTGAACGGTTCGTGCTGTACCAGTTGGAATCCGCGCGAATGGTATACCAGTGTATATCCGGCAATTCCGGTTTCCGAATGGTACGCTTTAGAGAATCCTCCGTCTATGACCATCATCTTGCCGTTTGCTTTTATCGGATTCTCACCTTGGATGGTTTTTACGGGTACATGCCCGTTGATGATATGGCGGTGTGTTCCTATCACGCCGAACTCGTCCAGCAGCATGTCACATACTTTTTCTTCATTGCGCAGGCTGTAATAGTGACCTTTCACTTCCTTGTGCAACTCTTTCTCTTTTAAGAAGTAACGTTCAAAAGTAGCCATTTTGTCTTTGTCGAAAGCAGGGGAGTCTTTGCCACACCACAAGTACCATACATAGTCTACAGCAAAGGGTCTGTCCTCGTTGTCTTCCTCAGCGAAGAAGGCGGTACGGATCAAATGCCCTACTTTTTCCAGCAAGGCTTTTCCCTTATACGTTTTTCCGGCTATGGACACATCTTTCAGCGTACCGTCGGCATTCAAGGGAATGGAGGCGTGGAACAGCAGATTTGAGTTGCTCACCGTGTACATGCATCCGTAACGGAACAGGCAGCGGATATGTTTTTTCAATTTCTCACTGCTGACAAATGAACGATGGAGTTTGTTCATAATTTCCCGTTCTTCGTCTGTCAGCTTATAAGGATCGGCAGGATCTACCGTAGGAAGAAAACTGTCTTTCAGCTCATATTCTTTTCCATTGGGCATTGTGATGGTCTTACGCTCGAAGTCTATACGGTGTAGCAGCATACGGTCGTCCATCTCGAAATCGGGGCGGCGCCTGATAATCTCCGCTTCCAGCTTGAACTGGATAACACTGATTGCTTTGTGCATCTGGCCTATCATGCGCAGCGTCTTGGCATTGTACGTACAGTCTTCTTTCTCTACTTTCGGTCCGAACAGGGTGCAGGGATCATCAGCGTATGTTTCCATGGCAAAGGTGGCCAGGGGCAGAAGGTTGATGCCATATCCGTCCTCCAGAGCGGCAAGGTTGCCATAACGCATGGCCAGGCGTAGCACGTTTGCCATACAGCAGTCGTTGCCGGCTGCGGCTCCCATCCATAAAATGTCATGGTTTCCCCATTGTACGTCGAAATTATGATAATCGCATAATATGTCCATAATGCGGTGGGGGGCAGGGCCACGGTCGAATATATCACCCAGCACATGCAGTGTGTCTATGGTGAGCCGTTGGATGAGGTTGCATAGGGCAATGATAAAGTCATCGGCACGGCGGGTAGAGATGATGGTGCTGATGATGACATTAATATACGCCTGCTTGTTGGGAACCATTGAGTTTTCGTGCAACAACTCCTGAATGATATACGAGAATTCTTTGGGAAGCGACTTTCGCACTTTGGAACGGGTGTATTTGGAGGATACATTTTGGCATACACGTACCAACTGGTTCAACGTGATGACATACCAGTCGTCCAGATCCGTTTCCACTGCTTTTACCAGATCCAGTTTTTGTTCCGGATAATAAATCAGCGTACATAGTTCTTTTTTTTCATTCTCGCGCAGGGTATTGCCGAATATTTCATTTACTTTTCTTTTGATGGCTCCGGAAGCATTCCGCAATACATGCTGGAATGCCTCGTACTCTCCGTGCAGGTCGGCAAGGAAATGTTCTGTACCTTTAGGCAGGTTCAGAATAGCTTCCAGGTTGATTATTTCCGTACTGGCATCGGCTATAGTGGGGAAACTATGCGACAGCAGTTGCAGGTATCGCATATCTTTCTGTATGGTTTCCGGGGTGATAGAATTATAAGCGTTCATGGCTGGAAATTATATAAAAAACATAAGTATTAATTGGGCTATAATGACCCGGCTGAACATGGACAACGGATATACGGTGGCATAACTCACCGCCGGATTATCACCGGGTAACGTGTCATTGGCATAGTTCAATGCCATAGGGTTTGCCATGCTTCCACACAGCATGCCACAGGTGCTTCCGAAGTCGAGGTGGCTTATGCGGAGGGCCACTAATGCCATAATGACTACCGGAATAAAGGTGATGGCGAAGCCTACAGCTATCCAGATGGCTCCTTCGGGGCGCATCACTGTCTCGAAGAAATGTGCGCCTGCATCCAGTCCCAGGCAAGCCAGATAGAGGGATAACCCGATACCGCGCAGCATCAGGTTGGCACTCCGGGTGGTATAAGTGATGAGGTGGAAACGGGGGCCAAAGCATCCGATAAGAATTCCTACTACGATAGGTCCGCCTGCCAGGCCTAATTTAACGGGAGTGCTGATGCCGGGGATGGCGATAGGGATGGAGCCTAGTATCAATCCCAGTACAATACCTATAAAAATGGCGGCAAGATTAGGGTCCTTCAACGTTTTAACCGCATTGCCCAATACTTTTTCCACATTCTCTATGGCTTTGGCTTCTCCCACTACGGTCAGCCGGTCGCCCAGTTGGAGGATTAGCCCCGGTGTGGCAAGCAGTTGTACCCCGCTGCGCATCACACGGCTGATGTTGATGCCATAGCTGTTGCGCAGACGTAAAGAGCCTAGTTTTTTCCCGTTTATTTCGGGGCGGCTGATAACGATATGTTTGGAAATCAATTGGCTGTCTATGGCATTCCAGTCGATGTCTTCTTTATTCCAATCCTGGTTTTCCTGTTCGCCGAAAAGAATCGTGAGCGAGGGAGCGTCCTTTTCGGTGGTGATAACCAGCAGGCGATCATTCTCTTTCAGTATTTTTTCGGAAGTGGGGATGCTTACCGTACCTTCCCGCCATAAACGGGAGATAACAAATTTAGGATAGCTTAATAAAGCTACTTCTTTTATGCTTTTATTGAAAATGGCGGGATTGTGCACTTTGAAGGTGGCAATGAACGTTTGATTGGTGTCCTCGTGCTCGTGAATGTTGATATCTGAGGGACGGACAAATAATTTGCGTACCAGCAGCATGGCCAGAATAACACCTACCACTCCCAGCGGATAGGTTACGGCGCAACTTAACGCAGCGCCACTGGCGGGTTCCCCCATTTGTTTCAATGTCTGTTGGGCGGCCCCCAAAGCGGGAGTATTGGTGGTGGCTCCACAAAGGATGCCTACCATATCGCTCATCGGTATGCCTCCCAGTTTGCTGAAAAGCACCGTCATGACCGTACCTGCCAGAATAACGCCTATGCCCAGCATATTGAGCTGTACGCCGCCTTTACGGAATGAACTGAAAAAGCCGGGACCTACCTGCAAGCCCAGTTCGTATACAAAAAGCACAAGACCGAAACTCTCGGCGTAATTCAGCATATTCGGGTCGATTGAGAATCCCAGGTGTCCGGCCAGAATACCGGCAAAAAAGACGAAGGTAACTCCCAATGAAATGCCAAACAGGTGGATTTTACCTAAACCGAGCCCCACGGCAATGATAATCGAGAGGATTACAACCGCCTGTAAAGGCGTGTGTTCAAAAAATAAGCTATTTAACCATTCCATATTGCAAAGATAGTACATTTTTAAGTTCTGCAAGCGATAAATAGGTATTTATGGATGGAACATGACTCATCTCGTTCTATAAATGATCCTTTTCCTCCAGCCACGCATCAATCAGTTTTCTTGCCAGGCTCAGCTTTTTGGGTATTTCCGGCAAGTTGTCTTTGGTATAGAAAGCGCCGGCATTCAGTTCTTCTTGTTGTAGTTTGATGTTTCCGCTTTCATAATCGGCGGTGAAGCCTATCATGATTCCGCTGGGATAAGGCCACGGCTGGCTGCCGAAATATTTCAGGTTTTTGATATGGAGTCCTGTTTCTTCCAGTACCTCGCGGTGCACACATTCCTCCAAAGTTTCGCCCGGTTCAAGAAAACCGGCTACCAAACCGTTGAAGGTTCCCCGGAAGTTGCGGGCGTGGACCAGCAGTATGCTGTCTTCCCGGCGTATCAATACAATGATGGCAGGAGAGATGCGCGGATAAATTTCCTGACGACATTGGGGGCATTTTTTAGCAATAGGAGAAATCTGTACGGTAGGTACGCCGCACATGGGGCAATAGCGGCTGTTCTTGTCCCAATTCAGTATCTGGAAGGCTTTTCCACCCACATTGTACTCTTCCCAAGGCAATACGTCGTATGAACTCCGGAGATCCATCATCAGGTGGCGGTCATTTTCGCTGCCGGGCACCGGGGCATGTACGGAGAAAGTCTTGGCAGTGCGTCCCTCTATCTCTCCGATGGTGTGGATAGTGCTTCCCACCGGAACAGGCATGGGAGGCTCTGTTCCGAAAGGTATGGTGTACATTCCGTTCTTTTTCTCTATCAGCAGCTGATCCTTATAAAAAACGAACCAGCCGCAGGTTTCTATATCTTCTTCCATATTCTTTTTTACCTTGTTGCAATTATTGATTCAATCCTTTCATAGTGAGCTGGATGCGCTTGCGCTCTAGGTCTATGCTCATCACTTTCACCCGTACATGCTGATGGATGCTGACTACGGTGGTGGGGTCGCTCACAAATTTGTCGGCCAGTTGTGATACGTGCACCAGACCCTTCTCTTTGATTCCTATATCTACAAAGCAACCGAAGTTGGTAATATTGTTCACAATGCCGGGCAGTTCCATTCCTTCAGTCAAATCCTCTATGGTCTTTACATTCTTGTCAAATTCAAAAACTTGGATTTGTTGCCGTGGGTCGCGTCCCGGCTTGTCCAATTCCTGCATGATGTCTGTCAGGGTGGGAAGCCCCACTGTCGGGGTGACATACTTCTTGATATCAATCCGGCTGCGCAGTTCTTTGCTTTTTATCAGTTCGTCTACGGTGCAGTTCAGGTCTTTGGCTATCTGCTCCACTATGGGATAGCTTTCGGGATGCACGGCCGAGTTGTCCAGCGGATTCTTCGCTTGTGGGATACGCAGGAACCCTGCGCATTGCTCAAACGCTTTCGCTCCCATCCGGGGTACTTTCAATAACTCCTTGCGTGAACTGAAAGGCCCGTTCTCGGTGCGGTAATCCACAATGTTTTGAGCCAAGGCAGGACCTAGCCCCGATATATAAGTCAGCAGATGGCGGCTGGCGGTATTGAGGTTCACACCTACCAGGTTCACACAACTTTCCACTGTCTGGTCCAATGATTTCTTCAATAAAGTCTGGTCCACATCATGCTGGTATTGTCCCACCCCGATAGATTTGGCATCTATTTTCACCAGTTCGGCCAGCGGGTCCATCAACCGGCGGCCTATGGATACGGCTCCACGCACGGTCACGTCGTATTCAGGGAACTCGTCTCGGGCGGTTTTCGAGGCCGAGTAAATGGATGCTCCGTCCTCGCTTACTACAAATACTTGCAATTCACGGTTATAGCGTTGTGAAGTGATGAATTGTTCTGTCTCACGGCTGGCAGTGCCATTGCCTATGGCGATTGCCTCTATCTGATATTGTTCTACCAATTTCACGATGCTGCGGGCTGCCTGTGAGTATTCATTCTTGGGCGGATGCGGATAAATGGTTTCATTGTGCAGCAAAGAGCCTTGTGCGTCCAGACAGACTATTTTACATCCGGTACGGTAGCCGGGATCAACTCCCATGACCCGTTTCTGCCCCAAAGGAGGAGCCAGCAGAAGCTGTCTCAGGTTTCCGGCGAAGACGCGGATTGCCTCCTCGTCGGCTTTCTCCTTGCTCAAGGCTGAAAATTCGGTTTCGATGGAAGGCTTCAGAAGCCGCTTGTACGCATCACGCACTGCCTCGCCTACCTGGCGGCTGCATTCATTGTTGCCACGGACATACATTTGTTCCAGCCGTCCGGCGCACTCTTCGTCATCAGGACTTATACTTACTTTCAACAGGCCTTCCGACTCTCCCCGGCGGATAGCCAGCAGACGGTGGGAGGAACAGCGTTTCAAAGGTTCGCTGAAATCGAAATAATCGCGGTATTTGGCAGCTTCTTCCTCTTTGCCTTTCACCACTTTGGAGGTGATGACAGCTTGTCGGGAAAATTGGTTGCGCAGTTGGTTGCGGGCGCGCTCGTCCTCGCTCACTTGTTCGGCTATGATGTCGCGCGCGCCTTTCAGCGCATCCTCTTCGTCTTTCACATCTCCTTTCACAAAAGCGGGGAGACGGCTGTCCAGATGGTTTTCGCGTTGCAATAACAGTAAGGTGGCAAGCGGTTCCAGTCCTTTTTGCCGTGCCGCTTCGGCGCGGGTCTTACGTTTCGGCTTATAGGGCAGATATATGTCTTCCACTTCGGTGGCATCCCAACTCTGTTCAATGCGTTTGCGCAATTCTTCTGTCAGTTTGCCCTGTTCTTCTATGGTAGAAAGAATAGTTTCTTTTCGCTTGGCCAGTTCACACAACTTGTCATTTCTGTCTTTAATTTCGCCTATTTGTACTTCGTCCAGTCCTCCGGTTGCCTCTTTCCGGTATCGGCTTATGAAAGGGATGGTAGCTCCCCCGCCCAGTAGAGATAATGTATTGTCTACTTGATGTACGGAAACCTTCAGGGCTGCGGCAATCATTTTATTGAATAGTTCCATGTCTGTTGTTTTCTTTTGGGGGCAAAGGTATAAAAAAGGTATGGGTTTTTCCGTATAATTTGAGGTTGAAAACAGTGTATCTTATCCGTTCGCTCGGTATTCTCTTGATTTTGAAATGACTGCATCGAACTAGGAAGTCATGGAAACATTGTGTTTATTGGATGACAACTTATCATGGGAAAAGAAAATAACTTGGTCGAATTTATAGAAATGCTAAAAGAAAAGACCGATTGTAAGATAACATTATGACCAACAGCAGAAAAGAGGTTTCTCAATGAGAAAATAGTCCATAATGGGTATAACTAATAATATTGTAAGAATTTGATGTACAATCGAATAAAAAGCGTAACTTTGTGGAAATGTCAAAGAAGATTATGACTAAAAATACAGATAAACAAGCAATTGATAACTTGGCAGATAATTTCAATGGTTATGCGGCACTGCTTCGTAAAATCAAGCAGCGGGTATTGGTTGCCCAACAACGAGCGATTTATGCCGCCAACGAAGAAATGCTCCGAATGTATTGGGATATTGGAGGTATGTTGCAGCAAAGTCAAGATGCAGATGGTTGGGGCAAGAAAACCTTGCAACGCTTGTCCGTGGACTTGAAGAACGATTATTCCGAAATAAAGGGTTTTTCTGTGCGCAACATGCAGTGTATGATACAGTTCTTCAACGAATACAATCAAGAACTTACGATGGTGAAAGGTGCTGATTCTTCAATTGCGCAATCAATGATTGCGCAATTAGGCGAATATAATTTTTTCTTTCCTATCAAACATCTAGGCTGGACGCATAACCTGATACTCTTACAACAAGTCAAGGATATTCGCGCACGGTATTGGTATATGGTGCAAAGTATTACATCGCATTGGAATACACGCTATCTGCAAGAAGCTATCAAACTTGATGACTATGGCAAGCATGGTGCGTTGGCAAACAATTTCACTGAAACCCTGCCTGTTCCCGAAGTAAACGATGTGAAATCAATGCTCAAAGACCCGTATATATTCGATATGCTGACCTTTACCGACCAATACAATGAGCGTGATGTAGAAATCGGTTTGGTGAAACATGTAGAGAAATTCCTTGTGGAAATGGGCGCAGGTTTTGCTTTCATGGGACGACAATACCATATTGAGGTGTCAGGAGATGATTACTATATTGACATATTGATGTACAATACCTTCCTACACCGCTATTTGGTGATAGAGTTGATAGATACGGAGTTTATGCCGGAATATATCGGTAAGCTGAACTTCTATTGTTCTGCTGTGGATGACATCCTTTGCCGGGAGGGGGATAATCGAACCATAGGTTTGCTACTTTGTAAAAGCAAAGACCGTATCAAGGCTGAATATGCTTTGCGTGACATTCAGAAGCCAATAGGCATGTCCGACTACGAATTAGGGCAAGCCTTGCCGAAAGATTTCCGTGGCAGTTTGCCTACGATTGAGGAAATAGAGAAAGAACTGGAATCTGATAGCCACTAAACATATACGTTACATATCTGAACGGATATTCCGAACTTCAGGGAACACCGGGATTGCGCCCTATGACAAACTATAACCTGAATGGTACGTACATACTGAAACAGAAGTATATTTTCGGTCTGTTCTACACGCATACATCCGATTACTTTGCCCAAACACCTTATCAGGCAACAGGCCGACTGGCATTGATATACAAAAATACCAACTGGAATTATATGCGTATGATAGGTGCGAATGTCATTCTGCCGCTCAGCATGGGAAACTGGTATGATGCAAGACTCACGCTTGTAGGCATGCAGGCACGGCAAAAATGCGACCGTTTTTTTGATGTACCATTTGACCGCAAAAAATGGCTGTTTATCGGCACACTTGACAACAGCTTCAAAGTAGGCAAGAACCTATCCTTTGAATTGATAGGAAACATACAGACACCTTTCATTCAGGGAACGTTGGATCTTGCCAGTTCATTTAATCTCACAGCCGGAATGAAATGGAATTTTGCCAAGGACAGATGTTCGCTTACGGCACGTTGCAGTGATATATCCAACTCCAGTATGCCGGATATGAAGGTTCACTTCAAGGAACAATATTTGGATATGGATAGCGGATACTATACCCGTACTGTATCTCTGAATTTCACATACCGTTTCGGTGGTTATAAAAAACAGAAAGTAAAAGGAGTGGATATATCACGATTTGGACACTAAAAAAAATGAAAAACAAATAGTGCAACGTAATTTGTATTAGATGCTTACTGATAATGGTTTATGCTATCAATGCTCTATTAATCAATAGTTTACTGGTGGTAAGCCGGAAATATGGTCGTAGCCTTTAAGGGTATATTCTAAGTGGTGAATATTTAACCCTTTTAGTTATTATTAACTCATCTACGGTGTCAATACGAGCGATTTATTCTTTTTTTCGGTGCAATTCGTTTCCGATATTTCACTTCTATTTGGGCTCAATGTCTAAGCCAATACAAAGGTACAATATTTTATCCGATATTGTCTGTTACTTATTGTTTTTTGGAAATAATTTTATTGTAGATATTATTACCTCCACAAAGGCTCTTGTTCCCAATTACGAGGGAAGCCCAACAAGCGAGTTTTCACTGATGGATGGCTTATCAAGAGTTGCTTGAAATCGGTAATGAATGTATTTTCAAGAACAATGGAGTTGAGCCAATACACAACACAGCATAATTGTGGATAAAGAGTTTGTTCTCGGAATGAGAAATCAGCAATCCATGTATTTGGCATACGTTTTGGCATCTTTGGTTTTACTGGAAAGACACGGTTGGACAGTCGTGAATGATGAGCACAACAATTACGAAGCACCGCAAGACACTCTAACCAGCTTCTAAAAAATTTGTGATGATTCAAACCGAACTCTCTTGCGACAGCATGTTTTGCCGTGGCATTTGAAAAATTGGAATAGAGCTTAGAGAGTGTTCCCATTGAGATAACCTCCAATGTTTTCCATACAGGAGGCAGCTCTGGTTCGTTGTATTTGCGGAAATGCTCAGTAATAAAATCATCGTGTGAGCGTTCCACCTCTTTACGGATAACAGCTAAATTGGTAGCAAAACGAGCCTCATTGGTGGCAAAGTTTTCGTCCATAAACCAAAATGCTCCAAATTCAAGAGCAAAGTGCTTGATTATTTTTGTGCGAACAGCAACTTCAATCGTTTGAATGGCAGTAAAGAGCAAAGCCCTAAGTTGCTTATCAAAGGAATACAGGTCGATAATATCTGCAAAACGACAACCTTCTCTAAATTGATGCGTAGTGTGGTCAGCTTCAAAATGTCGCCAATAACCAGCAAGACGAAAATAGCTTATGATGTCAAGGGCTTTAACAGCTCGCTCAACATCATCAATAAGCAAACCTCTTTCTTTGAGAATATCAATTTGTTGTTCCGTGGTTATGGCTCGATTTGTATACCTGACTCCCATAAATAAAAATGTCCCGCTGGGTACGCTAATCTTACGGGAAGCGAGCGGGATTTGTTGGTGCAAAGGTAATTAATTATTTCTAACCTACCAAACAATAGAGCAAATATCAAACAGATATTTTTATCTTACCGCTTCTTTTTCAAATGTTTTTCCGTAATTCTGTACTCGGATTTGGGTAACCATTTCCATGCATTTGAAAATAAAGAAGCGTTATGCTACTCTTGTAAGTGCGAAGCTTGAGAAACTAAACACAAAATCAACAAGAATAGGCATGGTAGTTCCCACGTTATAGCGTGGGCTGCTTTACCATATCTGTTGATTTAGGTTTTCTCAGGACCTGCACTTTAAAATGTGGTTATTGGCAGTGTCACACTTCTTTTTTAGGAGAAAGTGTTACGACAAAAAGAAAAAAGTCAATAGATCTAGCAGCTCAATCCGGGGCAGCTAACGAAGTTGTGTCTAGATATGGATCGGCCTCAAAAGAACATTTAGTATCCTATTCTGGTGTTGACTCACAGTACATAAATGGGATTAAAATTTGGAATAAATAAATCGGGTGTCTTTCTGCAAAGAAAAAGAGTCGTTCCGATGCGTTTCCAGGGCTCACAAGGCTCAAGGCTCACTTATGCGGTATTTTAAACCTTGGTAGATGTGTAAGTATTTGCTTTACAGTCTGTTTGGTGGGACAAAACGTGCGGGTTGAATATTATTCTTTGGTCTTTGGAAAGTTCAGGATTGTCTTGACTTTGTCTGTCGTTTTATAGAATTTGTGTTTGCTTTGACCAGGCTTGTTTTTTGCCGGGTTTTATTCATAATGGCCGGATCAATGGATATGGGGCACATTCGGATTTTTCACGATGCCCGGAATGACCAAGTGATGATGTCAATAGAAGTTTCTTTTATTTATACATTTTTCTTTCCGGTAAATGTCGGATGCGTTCGTGTATGTCTGGGGCTCATTATATTATTCATTTTATTTTTCAGAATATAGTCTTGTCCCCTTCTTTCTATTGTAATTAGTTAAAAATCAGTGCGTTATTAGGTTTCTTGAAGCTTGTTTTGGGCTTAAATACCGCCTAAGTGAGCCTTTGAGCCCTGAGCCTTGGAAAGCTTGGTGAAAAGACCTTGTCATTCCTTTCAAAAGACCTGTTCTTTGTATAAAAAGACCTTGACGTTTTTTTAAAAGAACCTTGTCTTTGACGCCAAACATCAGGACCTTTTTTTTAAATGTCTGGATCTTTTTCAAAAACAACAAGACCTTTTTTCAAAAGGAACGGGTACAAACGGACGGCCGGTCCGTCTCTTTTCCCAGATAGTGTAATAATTATGAAGAAACTGTTTATTTTACTTGTGTGCCTGTTGCCTGTGTTGGCACAAGCTCAAATGGAAACCTCTGTAGCCGGATTCATCCCTTTATCCGGTAGCGGAAGAATAGTATATAATTTCAATCCCGGATGGCGCTTTCATCGTGGAAACATAAAAGGCGCGGAAGCCGTACGTTTTGATGATACATCCTGGCAGGTAGTGTCTGTTCCGCATACTGTGGAACTGATGCCTGCCGAGGCAAGCGGTTGCCGTAACTATCAGGGTGTGGCATGGTACCGGAAACATTTTGTGATTCCTCAAGATATGAAAGGAAAAGAGGTGTCGCTTCATTTTGAGGGAGCTATGGGAAAACAGGTGATTTATTTAAATGGCAAGAGGGTGCAAGAGCACTTGGGAGGATACCTTCCTTTCACTGTGCAACTGACGGAACAGGGGGTACAGCCCGGAGACAGTTGCTTGCTGGCAGTGATGACGGATAATAGTGATGATAAGAATTTTCCTCCGGGAAAACGTCAATATACCTTGGATTTCGCTTATCATGGAGGAATTTACCGGGATGTGTGGATGATAGGAAAATCAAGTGTAGCTATTACAGATGCCTTGGAGGCCGATAAGGTGGCCGGAGGTGGAGTTTTTGTGCATTTTGACAATATAAGCGGGAAAAAAGCGGAAGTGTATGTGGATACGGAAGTGCATAACAGTGGAAAGCGGACGCGTACCGTAGCCGTGGAGACGGTTTTGGCGGATGCCGGCGATGTTCCCGTAAAACGGGTTTCGCAACAGGTGAAGCTGCAAGCAGGGGAATCGAAGACGGTGCGGCAACGGTTTGCAGTTCGCAATCCTAAGTTATGGTCTCCTGACTCGCCTTATTTGTATAGGATACAATCTCGTGTCAAAGCCGGACATGAAGTGTTGGATGGGGGAGTGACACGTGTGGGGATCCGCAAAGCGGAATTTAAAGGTAAGGATGGCTTTTGGTTGAATGGCAAGCCTTTTGGTCAATTGGTCGGCGCGAACCGTCATCAGGATTTTGCATACGTGGGTAATGCGCTGCCCAACAGCCAGCAATGGAGGGATGCCAAACGCTTGCGTGATGCAGGATGTACCATTATCCGTGTAGCTCATTATCCGCAAGATCCGGCATTCATGGATGCTTGCGACGAAATGGGGCTGTTTGTTATTGTGGCTACTCCGGGATGGCAATATTGGAATAAAAATCCGGAGTTCGCAAAGCTGGTACATCGGAATACCCGTGAGATGATACGCCGGGACCGCAATCATCCCAGTGTGCTGATGTGGGAGCCTATTTTGAATGAAACGCCTTATCCGCGCGATTTCGCACTGGAGGCGTTACGGATTACATGGGAGGAGTTTCCTTATCCCGGACGTCCTGTAGCGGCAGCCGATGTTCATTCGAAAGGAGTGGCGGAAAACTATGATGTGGTGTACGGATGGCCGGGAGATGATGAGAAGGCAGACCGTCCGGAACAATGTATTTTTACTCGTGAGTTTGGCGAGAATGTGGATGACTGGTATGCACATAATAATAATAACCGTGCCAGCCGTAGCTGGGGGGAACGCCCGTTGCTGGTGCAGGCGTTGTCATTATCAAAGAGTTATGATGAAATGTACCGCACTACAGGGCAGTTTGTCGGTGGGGCGCAATGGCATCCTTTTGACCATCAGCGGGGGTATCATCCCGATCCGTATTTCGGGGGCATTTATGATGCGTTCCGTCAGCCTAAATACGCTTATTATGCTTTTCGCAGCCAGTCTGCCGCGACATTGAAGCATCCTGTGGCGGAATGTGGGCCTATGGTGTTTATCGCCCATGAGATGTCTCCTTTCTCGGATGCCGATGTGGTGGTGTTCAGTAATTGTGACTCGGTTCGTCTCTCTGTCTATGACGGTACTGAGAGCCGGACGCTTCCGGTTGTTCATGCGCAGGGACACATGCCTAATGCCCCGGTGATATTCAAGGATGTATGGGATTTCTGGGAAGCACGCGAGTATAGTTATAAGCAAAAAAACTGGCAGAAAGTAAATATGGTGGCAGAAGGAATTATAGACGGTAAAGTGGTTTGCACCTATAAGCGGATGCCGTCACGCCGCAGCACGAAGTTGCGTATGTATGTGGATACGGAAGGAAAGCAATTGGTGGCAGACGGTTCGGATTTTATCGTAGTGGTGGCCGAAGTGACGGATGATAGCGGTAATGTGCGCCGTCTGGCAAAAGAAAATATCGTATTTACTGTAGAAGGTGAAGGACGAATTATAGGGGATGCCTCTATCAATGCCAATCCGCGCACGGTGGAGTTTGGCTCTGCTCCCGTATTGATCCGTTCTACCCGCAAGCCCGGCAAAATAAAGGTGAAGGCCCATGTGCAGTTTGAAGGAACGAATGCACCGGTTGCTACGGAAATAGAATTAGAAAGTATTCCGTCAGAACTGCCTTTCTGTTATACGGAGGAGGAGACGGATGCCCAATCAGCCGGAGCAGGACTGGCCGGAAGCCCTGTTAGAACAGAAAGAATGGCGGGGAAAGTTGTGCTGACAGAAGAGGAAAGGCAAAAAGTATTGATGGAGGTGGAGAGACAGCAAACTGAATTCGGTACGGAGAAGTAATATAGATAGAACGCGGACTTATCTCGTTCCAATCTAACCAATAATTGGTATTTAACTAATTTCAATTTAAGTACCAACGGATTTTTTCTTATCTTTGATCTCGGTTTGAAGAAAACTAAATACTTATGAAGAAATATATACTTATTATACTTTGTTGCCTGACAAGCTTTCCTCTGTGGTCATATAATGTGAATATGATTGTGGAACATTATTCTGTAGATCAAGGGCTTCCTAATAATACGGTAAACTGTACCTTGAAAGACAGAGATGGCTTTATCTGGTTCGGAACCTGGTATGGCTTATGTTGTTTCGATGGAGTGAAGTTTAAAACATTCAATAAACAGGAGCACGATTCGGATGTGCCGCCACGTAAGATCCAGCGCATAGTCGAGGATAAAAACGGGTATATATGGGTAAAGACCATTGACCGTAAGTTGTATGTCTTCAATAAAGTGACCGAATGTTTTCATGCTGTTTATGATGACATGAAGAACTATTCGGAGAATATTCAGGTGATAAAATTACAAAATACGGCCGAGGGGGATGTGTTGTTGCTGACCAAAGATAAAAATCTGTTGTTGGCCGGGGTAGATGAAAAGGGGCAGGTAACTATCAAGATTCTGTTCGACTCTCGGGACGAGATAAACAAGCATGATTATACACTGAAACACCATGTCCTGTGCGAAACGGAGGAATATATCAGTTGGATAGGAACTGATTATAAGGTGTCTGCCGTGCATAAAGGAGCGGAATTGGCATCCCGGCCTGCCGATTTCATAACCAGTAAGATTAATTCCGGTGACAAGGATAGTTTTACCAGTTTCTTTGAGGATGGCAGGAAGGTATGGGTCGGAGATCGTGCGGGTATTTTTTACAGTATCGATGTAAGGACCGGTTTGGTAAACCGGTATGTACTTTCCGAAATAAAAGGTGCGATCAGCAATTTGCTGGTTACTCCGGCAGGTTATGTCTATCTCAGTGTGGCCGGACAAGGTACATACGAATATGATTTGGCCGAGCGCAGGTTGCAAAAGATAAATACTGAAATGAATGACGCTATGGTTACTCATGCATTCATAGACCAGTATGATAAAATATGGTTTCACGAAAATGAGAAGGCGCTGATTTATTATGATCCGTTGAACCATACCGCAAAACGGTTTCCGTTTACCATGTTCGGCAAGATAACCACCCTGTATTCGGAAGATGCCGGCGAAAGAGGGCTTTTTTTCCTGTCTCCGGCAGGAGAGGCCTGGTTGTTCGACAGGGAACATGTGGAGATGGTTTATATTAATAAATTGAAACAACTTTCTAATGATAGGGCAAATCAGCAGTTTTATCATCTGATGTTGGATAATGACGGGGTATTGTGGCTTTCCTCTGCCGATGAAGGGGTGTATTGCATGAATTTCCCCAAGAAGCAATTCAATCTGCTTTCGTTGTCTCCGCAATCAGCCGGTCGGGAAAATTATGCGACAGGGGTAAGAGCCCTTTTCCAATCAAAAAGTGGCGATATCTGGGTGGGCACCCGTTGGCAGAGTGTTTATCGGATGGACCGGAACGGTGTAACCAAACATGTTTTTTCGACAGGTGACGAGCATATAGGTAATGTATATCACATCATGGAAGACGACAAGGGAAACCTTTGGTTCTCTACCAAAGGCGACGGATTGGTGAAAGCTGTTCCTGATGAGAAAGCTGCAGGTGGTTTCCGTTTTAAACGCTATCTGCATAATTTGTCTGATTTGTCGTCGATCAGCGGGAATGATGTGTATTTCACTTATCAGGATGAAAAGAAAGGTATCTGGGTGGGTACTTTGGACGGAGGATTGAATCTGCTTTGTGAGGAAAATGGGGAAGTCACTTTTAAGAATAAATATAACGGATTCAAGAACTATCCTACGTATGGCCTTTATATGGAAGTGAGAAATATGATAGAGGATAATGACGGGCGTATGTGGGTAGGTACGATGGACGGGCTGATGTCTTTTAAAAACAACTTTGCCTCAGTGGAGCAGATTGATTTTGAAACCTATCGTGGTTCCAACCGGGTAAATTATGCCGATAGCGATGTGTACGCGCTTTATAAAGACGAGTTCTCTCAGATATGGGTATGTGTGTTTGGTGGAGGATTGAGCAAATTGTCGGGATACGATGAGGAAACGCATAAGCTTTCATTTAAATCGTATGGCTGGGAAGACGGATTGAATAATGATGTGGTGATGTCTATTATAGAAGATGATAACGGTTTTCTTTGGCTTGCTACAGAAAAAGGACTCTCTTGTTTTGACAGAGCGACAAGCCAGGTGCGTAACTATGACAAATATGATGGCTTTCCTCCGGTTGTGATGGAAGAAAACACCGCACTGAAAACGCTGGACGGAGAACTTTGGCTGGGGTGTAAAGAGGGTATCTTGACCTTTTCTCCCGATAAGCTGGAAACGCAAAGATTTGATTATAATACATTTATTGTAGGATGTCAGATATCAAACCGGGATATACGCAGCTATACGGACCATCCCATTATTGACCGGTCCATTACCTATACAGACAGGATTACATTGAATCATAACCAGTCCATGTTTACTTTAGAGTTTGCGGCGTTGAACTATAATAATCAGAACCGTGTGTCTTACAAATATATTTTGGAAGGATATGAAAAAGAATGGCACTATAACGGGAAGAACCGTATAGCATCCTATACCAATGTTCCTCCCGGCAAGTATCTTTTCAGAGTACAGACACTGGATGAGGCAAATCCCGGTTTGGAGTCTTTCCGTGAGTTGACCGTTGTCATTCTGCCGCCTTGGTGGGCCAGTTGGTGGGCGTATGTTATCTATATGATTATAGCCGTAGCCTTATTGCTGGTGGCTATAAAATTATCTCTTTTCATGATTAAGGTGAAGAATGATGTGTATATCGAACAAAAATTGTCCGAATTGAAAATCAAGTTCTTTACCAATATCTCGCATGAGTTGCGTACTCCGCTGACTCTGATCCAAGGGCCTATCCAGGAACTGAGAGAAAAGGAGAAACTATCTCAGAAAGGAATGCAATATGTGGATCTGATGGAAAAGAATACCAAACAGATGCTGCAACTGGTCAATCAGATATTGGATTTCCGTAAAATACAGAACGGCAAGATGCGTCTGCATGTGTCGTTGTTCAACCTGAATGAGATGGTAGACTCTTTTGAGAAAGAATTCAGGGTGATGGCCGAAGAAAATGAAGTCAGCTTCACGTTCCAGCTGGCCGGTGAGGATATCATGGTATGGGCGGATAAGGAGAAAGTGGCTATCGTGATCCGCAACATCATCTCCAATGCGTTCAAGTTCACTCCTGCCGGGGGAAATATTTATGTCACGATGGGAGTGTCGGATGATGACAGGCATTGTTATGTACGGGTGGAAGATAGCGGTGTGGGGATTCCCCAAAGCAAGCTTTCCGAAATCTTCGAGCGTTTCTCGCAGGCTGACAATGCACGTGGCGCTTATTATCAGGGAACGGGCATCGGATTGGCTTTGTCTAAGGAAATTATCAGTCTGCATCATGGGGAAATCTATGCAGAGAGTCCTGAAGGGAAGGGAGCGGTCTTTACCATTGAATTGCAACTGGGTAAGGAGCATTACAAACCGTCGGAAGTCGATTTCTATATGGGCGGGGAAACGGTGAGTGTTCCTGAGGCTGAATCTGTTTCTGCCTCTGCCGGCAAGGAAAGCGAGGAGGAGAAAGAACAGCCTGTCGATTCGTCTTTGCCTACCGTGCTGATTGTAGAAGATAATAAGGATTTATGCAATATGTTGAAGCTGCAATTGGAAGATAAATTCAATATTTATATGGCCAATGATGGTGTGGAGGGGCTGAAGAAAGTACATCTTTATCATCCCGACATGGTAGTCACCGACCAGATGATGCCGAATATGGATGGAATAGAGATGTTGCAACGCATCCGTAAAGATTTCCAGATCAGTCATATTCCGGTGATTATCCTGACGGCGAAAGGTAATGATGAAGCGAAGACCAAAGCGATAAGCATGGGAGCGAATGCCTATATCATCAAACCTTTCAGCAAAGACTATCTGGTAGCACGTATCGAACAGTTGCTGAATGAACGTAAATTGTTCCGTGAACGTGTATGGCAGCAGCCCGAAGAACATAAGGAGGAACAGGATACATACGAACAGTTCCTGGTGAAGAAAGATGTGCAGTTCATTGAAAAGATTCATCAGGTTATAGAAGAGAATCTGGATAATAGTGATTTTAATATAGATACTATAGCATCGACTATCGGGCTGAGCCGCTCGGCTTTCTTTAAGAAGTTAAAGAGCCTGACCGGGTTTGCTCCGGTGGATTTAGTGAAAGAGATTCGTCTGAATAAATCAATAGAGTTGATTAAAAACTCGGATATGAGTATTTCAGAAATAGCTTTTGCCGTGGGCTTCAAGGATTCCGGTTATTTCAGTAAATGTTTTCGTAAGAAATATGATCAGACTCCGAGGGAATATATGAATGAATGGCGTAAAGGTTGATTTCTTGACCTTATAAAGCAGGAATCCCGTAAACAGATGTAGGCGAGCGTCGTGTTTGCGGGATTGTCTTATTTGTTTGCTAAGTTATTTTTGGACTTTATTAAGATTTAGTGATTACATACTTTTTTGTGATTCGTCTTAATTCTAAACAATAACTAGATTACGATGAATGTGAAAAAAATTATCAGTTTAATCATGCTCCTGTTTATGTTACTGCCTTTGGGAGCACAGAATTCAGAGGGAAAACAACGCTATAAAATAGCTGCGTGTGACTGGATGATGCTAAAGCGTCAGAAGATCGGTTCTTTTCAATTGATGAAGGAACTAGGAGGTGATGGCATAGAAATGGACATGGGAGGCTTGGGAAAACGGGATACTTTTGATAATAAGTTCCACCAGCCCCATTTCTGTAAATTATTTAAAGAAACAGCACAGGAACAGCATATTGAAGTCCCTTCTGTGGCGATGTCCGGATTCTTTGGACAATCTTTCTTGACTCATCATAATTATAAAGCTTTAGTGCAGGATTGTTTGAATACGATGAAGGTGATGGGGGCCCAAGTAGCTTTCCTTCCATTAGGCGGCATAAAAGAGGACTGGACAGTAGCGGGTGATGCACGTCAGGAGTTGGTAAGCCGTTTGCACGAAGTGGGAGAAATGGCAGTGAAAGATGGAGTAGTGATAGGTATCCGTACTCCTTTGGACGCCGGAGGGGATATAAAACTGTTGAAAGAAATTAATTCGAAAGGTATAAAGATTTATTATAGTTTTCAAAATGCGTTGGAAAATGGACGCGACCTCTGTAAAGAGTTGAAAAAATTGGGAAAGGATCGGATTTGTCAGATACATTGTACGGATACAGACGGGGTTACTCTTCCTTATAATACCCGTCTGGATATGAATGCCGTAAAGCATACCCTTGATAAGATGGGGTGGAGCGGATGGCTGGTCATTGAACGGTCACGGAATAAGGATGAAGTCCGGAATGTAAAGAAAAACTTCGGGACGAATGTCGCTTATCTGAAACAGATATTTCAACAAGAAAAATAAGATAATATTTTAATTTTAAAAATGATTCTATGAAGAAAGAAAATGCATTTCTTCAGAAGCTGGACAAGATTGGCAACTTGACACAAGTGGTCTGTCTCAGTCTGTTTCTGACAGGAGTTTCTGTTCAGGGAGTATCCGCTGAGACAGGATTTCCTATATCCCAGTCGGTGCAACAGACTAAAACTGTCACCGGACAGGTGGTTGATGAAACTGGTGAACCGGTGATTGGTGCCAGTGTGATGGTGGAAGGAACTACAAACGGTACCATTACTGATTTTGACGGAAGATTTGCTTTGCAAGTCCCTTCGGGCAAGAAGGTTGTCATTTCATTTGTGGGGTATGTGCCGCAAACGATTGCTCCGAAACAAGGAAAAGACTTTAGAGTGGTGCTGAAGGAAGATTCCAAAATGCTGGACGAAGTGGTTGTAGTCGGTTACGGTACTCAGAAAGCAAAAGATGTGACAGGATCTATCGGGGTTATTACTCCTTCGGAAATTTCAGATTTGCCGGTGTCGAATTTGGGTGCTGCGCTAGCGGGACAGATACCTGGTTTGAGTATCAGTGGTGGTGACAGCCGTCCGGGTGAAGGGGCAACTATGTCTATTCGTCAATCTTTCTCGTATTCTAAAGATGGTGGTAGTACTAATCCGATGGTCATAATCGATGATGTGATTCAGATAGATGCCAACAGCGGTCTTCCGACATTAGAAACTTTCAATGCCCTTGATCCTTCTGAAATTGAAAGTATTTCAGTCCTTCGTGATGCCAGTGCTGCCATTTACGGTTCCCGTGCTTCGCAAGGTGCTATTATTGTAAAGACCAAACGAGGTAAATCAGGAGCTCCCAAAATCAATTATTCAGGTAAATTCGGATTTAATGATGCAGTGGGACATCCTAAAACCTTAAAAGGAGCAGCTTATGGACGTTTTGCCAATTCCTTTAATTTGGCCAATAATAAGATAAGTATGGATCCGGATGGAAACTGGATGAATAAAATTTATAATGAAGCGGAACTGGCCGAGATGGATGGCTTGAATTACAATTGGCTGGATGAAGCCTGGTCCGGCGCTTTTACAATGAACCATTCGGTCAATGTAAGTGGCGGTAGCGAGAAAGCTACTTATTTTGCGGGTGCTTCTTACTATACTCAGGGGGCGAATCTTGGAAAACAGGATTATAATAGATGGAACTTCCGTGCAGGTGTGGATATCAAATTGACTTCCGATTTGAAATTTTCTGCAACCATAGCGGGTAACCAGCAGGAAACCACATCGAGTTTTACCAAAGGTTTAAGCAATTTGAACGGTTATGGGGGAACTAAGCCCGGTGAATCCGGTGATTATTTGGTTCTTGCTCATATGCCGAATTATTTGCCATGGGAGATAACATTGGATGATGGTAATACCTATTATACATCTCCTTTGTTGAATAGTTACTCGAGTGCGGGTAATGCAACATCGGGCAATAAAATGAGTACATGGAATTATTTTGCTATGGAGAATAATGACGGTTCTTATTCCACGAATGATAATTTCAGTTATGATGCCAACTTCTCCGTCACTTATGCCGTTCCGTTTATCAAAGGTCTTTCATTCAAGGGAAGCTATGCGTTGAAGCGTAGTGCCAGTGATAGTGAGCAGGCATTTATGCCATTTACGTTGGCTTATCTGAAAGCAAGCGATGCATTGACACCCGGAAATCGTTTTTATAGCGATCATCCGTCTGTTTCCGATTATCAATTAAAAGAATTTACGGGAAGCACTCGTGTGGTATATTCAGACCAGATGGCTAAAAACGAGCAATTGAACTTCTATGTGAATTATGAAGGAAAGTTTGGCAAGCATAGCATTGCCGCCATGGCTGCAGTGGAAAAAATGCAGGCTTATATGCATTCCAAGCGGATGTTGTTTAATAACCCTGACCCGGATGGTTATTTGGGTACTTCGCCAAGTGCGGGAGCGATGGATACAGGTAATTCTATTACATATAAATACAAACAGGGTTCTTTGTCTTATTTAGGTCGTGTAAGCTATAATTATGCCGATAAGTATTTGTTCCAATTCCTATTCCGTAGCGATGCTTCCACTAAATTTGCTCCGGCCAATTATTGGGGCTTCTTCCCGGGTGTTTCCGTGGGGTGGGTAGCTTCGGAAGAAGAATTTATGAAGAAGTTGCTGCCGTCATGGTTTGAATACATGAAAGTACGTTTCTCATGGGGACGTACCGGTAAAGATAATATCAAAGCATGGGGATGGAAGCAACTCTATTCATTGGATCCTAGTAGAGGATATGGATTCGGTTCTAACGGTGGTATCCTGCAAACGGGTATCAAGCCGGGAGCGACTCCTAATCCTGATGCGCATTGGGATAATACCGATAAATTTAATCTTGGTTTTGATTTGCGTTTCCTCAATAACCGTTTAAGTGCGACTGTGGATGTGTACTATGATATAAACTCTGACATCTTGAATCAGAATATCGGTGGTATCATAGGTACTCCTATTTTTGCAGGAGGTGCTTTGACAGAAGTGAACTTTGGGCGTATTGATGCTTTTGGTAGTGAATTCTCTTTGAATTGGCGCGATAAAATAGATCAGGTGAAATATAATATCGGAGTGAATTTTGGATTTAATGGCAACAGGGTAAGAGAATGGCCCCAGTCTGCTCCGAGTTATATACAGGAAAATTCTGTAAGAGAGGGTGCTTCTACTATATTCCCTACATACGGGTATAAAGTATGGAGAGGTACAAGTTCCGGAGATGGTATTTTACGGAACAGTGATGATATTGAGAATTATTGGAACTATTTATCGGCCAATGCAGAAGCCGCAGGCACTTCTCCGGAATATTTGGGCGTAAAAGATGCCAGTCAGTTAAAACCGGGTATGTTGGCTTATCAGGATTTGGGTGGCGTATTGAATGAGGATGGTACGCAGTCGGGGCCCGACGGACGTATTGCCAAGACCCAGGATTATGCCAAACTGAATAAGAGTGGAAAGACATATGGTTTTACCACCAAACTGGGGGCGGAATGGAAAGGTATCAGCTTTAATATGATGATTGCCACTTCATGGGGTGGTTATCGCCAGATTGACGTCAATAAAATCACAACATCCAGTGGGGATATGCTTTGGACACCGGACTCATTCTGGGAAGATATGTTTGATGAAAGAAATAATACGACGGGGAAATATCCTAATTTAGGTTTAGACAACAGAATATCAGGATCAGTAATTGCACCGTCTGATTTTTGGTCTATCAGTACGTTCCGTTGCTATATCCGTAACTTAAGTATCGGTTATACGCTGCCTAAGGCATGGTTGTCACCTTTAAAGATCCAGTCGGCTAAATTAAGTCTGACAGGTAATAATCTATGGGATTTCTATAACCCGTATCCCGATCATTATCGTAATATGTATTGTGGAACAACTTCATTGTATCCTACATTGAGAACGTGGTCGTTGGGAGTAAATGTATCATTCTAAAATTAAAAAGAATCATTGATATGAAAAAGCGCATATTATATACTGTGTTATTGGCAGCCGGATTGGCATTTAGCAGTTGCAGTGACCAGTTCTTGCAGGATATGAATCCGTATGACAGTTATTCACCGGAAAAGACTTTCGGCATCGAATCTAATTTGGACTTATATATTCAGAATGTGTATTATAACTATTTTTATAAGTCGGGTATGACCCCTCCACAGTCATACGGCTTGTCCGGTAACTGGAATGACTATTCAACTTATACGGAGGAGAAATGGGGTATCGAGAAGAAATTTGACGCTTCCAGAAGTTTGAAAAAAGCTACGGACTGTGAAACTTATTTTGGCAGTAATCTGGCTACGAATATAAAGAATGATCCATATAGCCGTATCCGCAGTTGCAATGAAATTCTGGAAGGAGTTGATAAATATGGTCAGGACTTGTCGGAAGCTGCCATAAAAAAAGCGAAAGGACAGGCTTATTTCTTCCGTGCCATGCAGTTGTTTGATTTGGTACGTGTATACGGAGCTGTTCCTGTGGTAAATAAAGTGCTTATGGCGGCCGACCGTGAGGGAGCTAAAGATTATAATCGTGAAAGTGTGGAAACATGTGTCAACCAGATCTTGAGTGATTTAAAAGAGGCTGCGAATCTGCTTCCCACTCGTAAAGAATGGGGAAGTGACCAGTATGGACGGTTGACCAAGGAAGCTGCATTGGCATACAGAAGCCGCGTGGCGCTGGTATTTGCAAGCCCTATCTTTAATGCAGATTGGAATAATACAGGCAGTAAACGCTGGAAAGATGCGTTGGATATTACTCTAGAAGCACAGGCTTTCTTGAGCAGCGAAGGTTATGGTTTGTATGGCAATTCCGCCAAAGACTGGAATGAAATGTTCTACAAGTTTGACAATCAGGAATGTAAGGAGGTGATTATGGTCAAACTGTTGGCTAGCTCTACCTCTAAAAATGATGAACATAGTGGATGGCAGAAAACAATCCGCTTGAAAACAATGGGTGGCAGTGGTTCCGGTTATCATGTTCCTATGGGTATGTTGGATATTTTCCCGATGGCGGATGGTTCCAAAGCTGTAAATGATGATGGTGAGGCGATAAACGGGTACGACCGTTCTTTATTCTTCAAGAATCGTGATCCGCGTTTCTATTACACGTTTACTTTCTCCGGAGCGAAATGGGGATATGATCAGGATGCAGATGCCGTAGTTTGGAATTATCGTTGGAGTGAAACGAAAGAAGATGGTTCTCAGTTGCATTATTACACGGAAAATGAAGGCAGCAGTCCGGCGATAGTACGTAAAATGTCCGATCCGGCTGAAAATAGTGCAAACACATATCAATGGGATGGCACTGATGTATACGAATATCGTTATGCTGAATTGTTGTTGAACCTTGCAGAATGTTATGCAGCTACGGGGGATATAAGTAATTCAGTGAAAACAATTGGTGAAATTCGTGCCCGTGTAGGTATTCCTGCATCCAATAATTATGGCTTGGGAACGATTACCGATAAGAATGAAGCTATTAAGGCTTGTCTGCGTGAGCGTCAGGTGGAATTAGCTTATGAGGGTAAGCGTTATTGGGATTTATGGCGTTGGATGCTGTATAATGATGATGCAAGTGATAACAATACCACCTGTACTACCTTGGGTATTGAGCCGTTAAATGGTACTGCCCGTGTGGGTAAATATTTACAAGTGAAGGATTATGACGGAAAGGCAGATCCTCTTGTTTCTGTCATTGCTGATTTTGAGCCTGTAGATGTGGATAATGCGGCAGACTTACAAGCCGAAATGAATAGGTTGGGAGAGTTCTGGAGCCAGCACTTTGTTTTACAGGATAGAGAAACTCCGGTAGATAATGTGAATGGTCAGGAAGCAGTAATTTCATGGCAGGAAAACTATTACCTGTCCGGTCTGCCCTCTAATGTATTGAATATGAATCCGTGGTTGGAACAATCAAAAGGATGGTTGGATTATTATGAATCAGAAGGCACATTGGATGCTAGGAAATAATTTAATACGATAGTTTTATATCTGCTAGTTTATTATGACAGATACAAGCATTTTTGAGTACATATCCCCGAAAAGTGCGTCTTGAAAAAGATAATTGTTAAGAAAAAGAGAACGGAATATAAATTCCAACTTACTTATAGCACAGATATAATTTTTTAAGAATAAAGTATGAAAAGAAAAATGTTTTTAGGACTGTGTATGGCTACTTTTATTGCTCCAGTGGCAATGGCCCAGTATCCCCAGTTGACTGAGGAAGCGAAGCAAGCCTACCAGAAAATGATGAGTGAAGAACGTCGCCGCTCTGACGAAGCCTGGGCAAAAGCATTGCCTGTTGTACAGAAAGAAGCGAGAGAAGGTCGTCCGTATATTTCGTGGGCTTCCCGTCCATACGATTTGCCGCAGGCACGAATTCCTGCTTTCCCCGGTGCTGAAGGAGGAGGTATGTACAGTTTCGGCGGTCGTGGCGGTAAGGTGATTACCGTGACTAATTTGAATGACCGTGGTCCCGGTTCTTTCCGTGAGGCTTGTGAGACAGGTGGAGCACGTATCATTGTCTTCAATGTTTCAGGTATTATTAAATTGGAATCTCCCATTATCGTCCGGGCTCCATATGTCACTATTGCAGGACAGACAGCTCCGGGTGACGGGGTATGTATTGCCGGAGAGTCTTTTTGGGTAAATACGCATGATGTAGTGGTACGCCATATGCGTTTCCGCCGCGGCGAAACAAAGGTATGGCATCGTGACGATTCTTTCGGAGGCAACCCGATTGGAAATATCATGATTGACCATTGCTCTTGTACTTGGGGATTGGATGAGAACATTTCTTTCTATCGCCATATGTACGACCCCAGCGAAGGACAATATGAATCAAAAGATCTGAAACTGCCTACCGTAAATGTTACCATACAGAATACTATCTCGGCAAAAGCGCTGGATACTTACAATCATGCATTCGGCAGCACTTTAGGTGGTGAGAATTGTGCATTTATGCGTAACCTGTGGGCAAGTAATTCGGGACGTAATCCTTCCGTCGGTTGGAATGGTGTTTTCAATTTTGTAAACAATGTGGTGTTCAACTGGGTACATCGCTCTTCGGACGGTGGCGATTATACCGCTATGTTCAATATGATAAACAACTATTATAAACCGGGACCGGCCACTCCGAAAGATACTCCTGTGGGGCATCGCATCCTGAAACCCGAAGCGGGACGAAGCAAATTGGATCATAAAGTGTATGGCCGTGTTTATGCTGATGGTAATATTATGGAAGGCTATCCTGCCATTACAGAGGACAACTGGGCAGGTGGTATCCAGATTGAAACTCAGCCGAATACAGATGGATATACGGAGAATATGCGTAGCAACCGTCCTTTTGAAATGCCGTACATCCGCATTACTTCTGCACATGATGCATACGATTTTGTACTGAAAAATGCAGGTGCCAACATTCCTTGCCGTGATATTGTGGATGAACGTATTGTAGAGGAAGTGAGAACAGGCGTTCCTTATTATGATAAGAAGATGGCCAAGGATGCTAACGGTGATTTGACCGGGCTGGCTCCTAAATCAATGGGAGAAGACGGACAGTTTAAATATCGCCGCTTGCCGAAAGATTCTTATAAACAGGGTATCATCACCGATATCCGCCAGATGGGGGGATATCCGGAATACAAAGGCACTCCGTATGTGGATACGGATGGTGACGGTATGCCCGATGAATGGGAAAAGGCAAATGGCTTGAATCCTAATGATCCTTCGGATGCTAATAAGGACTGTACCGGTGACGGCTATACAAATATTGAGAAATATATTAATGGTATCAGCACTAGAAATTGTATTGACTGGTCTGATTTGAGAAACAATTATGATACATTGGCTTCTAAAGGAAAGTTGATGTAATAAACGGAGGAAAGAAGACAGGATATGATACAAAAGTCAGGTATAATGTTTCTGTTGCTCATGGCGGTAGTCATTACCGCCGGAGCAGTGGATTTGGACCGTGAAGGCCGCGATCCGGCTTACGTGGAATCTATTGTGAAACGTTCGCAGAAGATTGTAGATAAACTGGAGTTGACAGATACCGTTGCCGCCCGTGAAGTGACAACTATCATAGCCAACCGTTATTTTAAACTGAATGACATATACGAAACGCGCGATGCCAAAGTGAAGCTGGCAAAAGAAACCCTGACGGGCGATGCGAAACAAGAAGCCGTTAAAGCTGCCGAAGCTGAAAAGGATGCGGCGCTTTACCGTACTCATTTCGCTTTCCCGGCCGATCTTTCGCTCTATTTGGATGCCAAGCAGATAGATGCAGTGAAAGATGGCATGACTTATGGTGTGGTAATGGTAACTTATAAAGCTACGGTTGACATGATTCCTACCTTGAAAGAAGAAGAGAAAGCGCAGATTATGGCATGGCTTGTTGAAGCCCGTGAATTTGCCATGGATGCTGAAAATTCAAATAAGAAACATGCTGCTTTCGGCAAATACAAAGGCCGGATTAATAATTACCTCTCTAAGCGGGGATATGATTTAGTGAAAGAACGTAAGGCTTGGTATGAACGTATCAAGGCACGTGGAGGAAAGATATAAATTAATGTTTATTGAAAAGCGGAAAAGGAGCTTGCCCGGTGAAACGGTGTCAAGCTCTTTTTTTATGTGCGGATAGAGAGTACAACAGGCTTTCTGTTCCGTCTTTGATATAGAAATACTCGCAATGTGTGTTTGAATCATGTTAAAAGCAGGGTGTTATGTTACGAAGTTATAGAAAAAATAATAATTTAGCGACCAAATGAATCAACTAAAGAAACTATTTGCAGTGGCAGCATTGACTGCATGTGTGTTGCCTGTGGCGGCACAGTATCCTGTAATTCCTGATTCGGTAAAAATCAGAGGAGAAGAACAACAAAAGGAAATAGACCGGAAATCGGATGAGGCATGGGCGAAAGCATTACCTGTAGTAATGTCTGAGGCTGTTCAAGGACGTCCTTATAAACCATGGGCATCCAAACCGGAGGATTTAATAAAGAGCAACATACCTGCCTTTCCCGGGGCAGAAGGGGGAGGGGCCTATACTCCCGGTGGACGTGGAGGAAAAGTAATTGTGGTCAATTCGCTGGCCGACAGTGGGCCCGGAACATTGCGTGAGGCATGTGAGACCGGTGGCGCGCGTATTGTTGTATTCAATGTTTCGGGCGTTATCCGGCTGAAAACTCCTATAAACGTCCGTGCTCCGTATATCACTATTGCAGGTCAGACAGCTCCGGGGGATGGGGTTTGTGTAACAGGAGCCTCTTTCCTGCTTGATACGCATGATATTATTATCCGCCATATGCGTTTCCGTCGGGGGGCGCAGGATGTGTTCTTCCGGGATGATGCTTTGGGAGGTAACTGTGTGGGTAATGTTATTATCGATCACTGCTCTGCCAGTTGGGGACTGGATGAAAACATGTCTGTTTACCGCCATGTATACAATCGCGATTCCACAGGGCATGGTCTGAAGCTTCCTACTGTCAACATAACTATTCAGAACTCTATTTTTTCGGAAGCTTTGGATTGTTACAATCATGCTTTCGGGGCGACTATAGGTGGGCATAACAGTATGTTTTGCCGTAACTTGTTCGCATCCAATATCAGCCGTAACTGTTCCATTGGCATGAATGAGGATTTTAATCTGGTAAACAATGTGACTTTTAATTGGTGGAACCGTTCTGTTGACGGGGGAGATGAAACCAGCCGTTTGAATATTATTAATAATTATTTTAAACCGGGGCCTATCACTCCGAAAGATAAGCCGATTGCCCACCGGATTGTGAAACCCGAATCAAGTCGTGACAAGAAGAAACCGGATACATTTGGTAAAGCGTATGTAGCCGGAAATGTAGTGGAAGGTAATGCGCGTGTGACAAAGAATAATTGGGATGGCGGTGTGCAGGTGTACGATATGCCGGACGCAGGGAAGTTTACAGATCAAATTCGTGTAAACGAGCCTTTCTCAATGCCCCATGTGACTATTATGGATGCCAAAACTGCCTATAATTATGTATTGGAAAATGCCGGGGCTACTTTCCCTAAAAGGGATGCGGTGGATGCCCGTGTGATGAAGACGGTGAAGACAGGGAAAGCTATTTACGTGAAAGATGCTCCTGAATTCGTTAGTCCTTATGTAAAAAGACGTCTTCCTGTTGACTCTTATAAACAAGGTATCATTACAGATCCCCGTCAGGTAGGTGGCTTGCCCGAATATAAAGGTACGCCTGTGGTTGATACGGACGGTGACGGTATGCCGGATGCCTGGGAGGTGAGATACGGACTCAATCCTAATGATCCGAGTGATGCGGTGAAAGATTGTAATGGCGACGGGTATACCAATATTGAAAAATACATTAATGGCATAGATCCTGCAAAGAAAGTGGATTGGACGGATATAAAGAACAATCATGATACTTTGGCAAAACGTAAAAGTTTGATGTAAAATGAATTATAAGTTATTATTATTTGGATTTTTAAGTTTGGGGTTTGCGCGGATTTCTGCGCAAACCTTTCCTTTACAGGTGAAGGAAGAAAAACTGACTTATGTGACTGATGAACGCGGAAACCGTATTCTAGATTATTCTTCTTGCGGTTACCGTAACTCGGAACACCCTATACCTGATGTGGCGAATGCCGTTTTTGTTTCATGGAAGCCTGGAGATAATTCCTCTCGTATTCAGCGTGCCATTGACTATGTATCTTCATTGGCTTTGGATAAAAATGGTTTTCGTGGGGCTGTTTTGCTGGATAAAGGAACTTTTGAATTGAATGAGAGCTTGCGTATTTCTGTGTCGGGAGTCGTGCTGCGCGGCAGTGACAGGGAACAGACCGTATTGTTGAAAAAGGGAGTGGACAGAGGAGCTTTGCTTTATATTGAAGGGCGGAATGATTTGGCTGTTACGGATACCTTGGATGTGTTGACATCATACGTTCCTGTAAATACTTGTACTTTTCAGGTAACCAATAATGTACAGCTGGTTTCCGGAGAGCGGGTCCGGATTGTCCGCCCCTCTACGAAAGAATGGATTGCTTCTGTCGGTTGTGATATTTTTGGCGGGGGTATTTCCGCTTTGGGCTGGAAAGAAGGAGAGATGGATTTGGTTTGGGATAGGTCGGTAAGTAAGGCGGATGGAAACCAATTGACTTTGGATGCTCCTTTGACAATGGCTTTGGATAATAAATGGGGAACTGTCAAAGTGTTACGTTATAATTGGCCGGGCAGAATCGCAGAAGCAGGTTTGGAGAATCTGACATTGGCTTCTGACTATAATAAGAAGTATCCTAAAGATGAGGATCATTGCTGGACGGGGGTATCTATAGAAAATGCCGAAAACTGTTGGGTGCGCAGGGTAAATTTTAAGCACTTTGCAGGAAGTGCTGTGATTGTACAGCGTACCGGCTCTAAAACAACTGTAGAAGATTGTGTATCCACAGAACCTGTTTCAGAGATAGGTGGAATGCGTCGCAGTACATTTTATACTATGGGGCAGCAGACACTTTTTCAGCGTTGTTATTCTAAACAGGGTATTCATGATTTCTCAGCCGGATTTTGTGCGGCAGGTCCGAATGCTTTTGTACAGTGTGATTCGGAAGAGTCGTTAGGATTCAGCGGTTCTATTGATTCCTGGGCTTGCGGGTTATTATTTGATGTGGTAAACATTGATGGCCATGATTTGGTGTTTAAGAATTTGGGTCAGGATAAAAATGGTGCCGGTTGGAATACAGGCAACAGTCTTTTCTGGCAATGTACAGCTGCCGGGATAGAGTGTTATTCACCGGCAAGAGATGCGGTAAACCGTGCATACGGTTGTTGGGCGCAATTCTCGGGTGACGGCCAATGGGCGGAATCAAATAATCACGTACATCCCCGCAGCTTGTTTTATGCACAGTTGGCGGCACGTTTGAATAAAGACTGTTCTGACCAGGCACGTATTCTTCCCAGGGCTACCAACGCAACCAGCAGTCCTACCGTAGAAGCGGCAATGGAGATGGCAAAGGAAGCTTATACTCCCCGTCTTACTATGCAAAAATGGATTGAGGAAGCACCCTATACAGCCAGTGTGTCTTCCGGAAAGCTGAAATCTTTAGAAGATTTGAAGTTCAAGACACCTATATATAAGGAAAAAGAGGATCATCTGTTTGCCATTATTAATGGACGTATGCAGGTGGATGGCCGGTTACTGGTAGGCGGCAGACAGGAGGTTCCTTGGTGGAATGGGAAACTGAGGACCAGCTTCTTGTCTAAAGCCAAGCCACATGTTACCCGTTTCGTGCCGGGACGCGAAGGACTTGGGCTGACGGATAGAATTGATTCTACGGTGAATTATATGGTGAAGAATCAGATTTTGGTTTTAGATCATAATTACGGTTTGTGGTATGAGCGTCGTCGTGACGATCATGAGCGCGTCCGTCGTCGTGATGGAGATGTGTGGGGACCATTCTACGAACAACCGTTTGCCCGCAGTGGAGAAGGTACTGCTTGGGAAGGATTGAGCAAGTATGATTTGAACCGTCCCAATGCATGGTATTGGAACCGGTTGAAGCAGTTTGCCGAAAAAGGGGCGGAGAAAGGTCTTTTGCTTTTCCATGAGAATTACTTCCAGCATAATATCTTGGAGGCGGGAGCACATTGGGTAGACTGTCCTTGGCGGTCGGCCAATAATATCAATCAGACCGATATGCCTGAACCTGTTCCTTTTGCCGGTGACAAACGTATCTTTGTAGCGGATATGTTTTATGATATCAGTCATCCGGTACGTCGTGAGTTTCATAGAAAGTATATTCGCCAATGCTTGGATAATTTTGCCGATGATGCAAATGTGGTACAACTGATCAGTGCGGAGTTTACCGGTCCGTTGCATTTTGTACAATTCTGGCTGGATGTGATAGGAGAGTGGGAGAAAGAAACCGGTAAGAAAGCGACCGTGGCGTTAAGTGCGACAAAGGATGTTCAAGATGCCATTCTGAATGATACGCAGCGTGCGAAATTAGTTGACATTATTGATATTCGTTACTGGCACTATAAAGTGGATGGTCTTTATGCTCCCGAAGGTGGAAAGAACCTGGCTCCCCGTCAGCATGCCCGTAAAATGAAAGTAGGTAAGGTTACTTTTGATGAAGCTTATCGGGCGGTGAGTGAATATCGTAAGAAGTTCCCGGAAAAAGCGGTTACTTACTATGCGCAGAATTATCCGGATATGGCTTGGGCTGTCTTCATGGCAAGTGGCTCTTGCCCGGTTGTTCCGGTTGCCGATGAAAGCTTTTTAACTGATGCGGCTGCTATGGATATGGAGGATACTGGTACAAATAAGTATCAGAAACTGGTAAAATCTGGTATTGGAAGTATCATTTATTCCCATTCTGCAACAGATATTCCTGTTCATTTATCACCTGGAAAATACATATTGAAGTCTGTTGATCCGAAGACCGGAGCAATAACGGTGATTGCTAAACGGTTGAATATTAAAGATGTATATATGCTTAAAGCAGAGGGGAACAAAGATTGTATTTATTGGTTTCATAGAATTTAGTACATGGAAGGAGAACCGGACTTATTTTGGTTCTCCTTTTTAATGAAAATCTGTATTATTTAGCATATATGTTTTTCAGCAGGTTATCTGTTTTTTCGGTCCAATAATCAAATATTACCTAAAAAAGTAGCGTATCCTCCCTAGTTTTGCATCATCATCAAAACAACCTATAATTAGTATACTGTGATGGAACAAAACTTAAATGATAAGACAGCTTGCTTGGTAACCGCTTTCCAATCTGGAGATGTAAGTGCATTCTCTACATTATATGATATGCATATTAATCTTCTATTTAATTATGGATGTAAGTTAACTACTGACAAAGAATTGTTGAAGGACTGCATTCATGATGTCTTTGTAAAATTGTATACAAAGAAGGCTGAATTGGGTATCATTGACAACTTCAAATCATACCTCCTCATTTCCTTGAAAAACAAGTTATGTGATGAACTTCGCAGACGGATGTTCATGTCGGAAACCGCTGTTGAGGAACTGAATCCCGTTGCAGCAGGTGATGATGTAGAACATCAATATTTGGAAAAGGAAAAAAGTTGTTTTGAAAATATAAAAGTAAAACATTTGTTGGCTCAATTATCTCCGCGCCAACGTGAGGCACTTACCTTATATTATATAGAAGAGAAGAAATATGAAGATATTTGTACCATTATGGATATGAATTACCAGTCGGTACGAAATTTGATGCATAGAAGTATTACAAGATTAAGGGAGTTGGTAGGATAATATTTTAAGTTTTCAGGTGAGTACAACTTTGAACCACTATCCGTCATAATGAAAAATGATTGTAACGTGGATACAAAAAAGGTGTATAGCAAGGTAGAAGACTTTTTGAAGGATGACGACTTTATCAAGTATGTTCTGGATGATGCTCCTGAAATGGCTTTTCATTGGGATAAGCTTTTAAAGGAGCATGCAGAACTGCTGAAAGTCTTTGAAGAGGCCAAGAATGTATTATTGGTTTCTGATGAAGCGATGGAAGTAATGACTTTATCTGAAGAGAGAAAACTCAAACATCGTATTTTTACTACATTAGAGATAAATCATATGGATTATTAATTAATTTGTTAACCATAGAAAAATGAAAAAAGACATGAAGAAATGTCCTAAGCCGTTGGGTTACGGAATCAGACGAACACCTGTTGTGTTAGGATTATCAGCTGCATTATGTATGCCGGCTGCTTTTTCGTATGCAAATGTTGATAATGGAATGGATCGTGAATCTGTTCTATCTGTTATGCAAGGAAAAACAATCAAAGGACAAATCTTGGATGAAACAGGAGAGTCTATGATTGGAGTTTCTGTGTTGGTAAAGGGTACGACTATAGGAACCGTTACTGATTTTGATGGTAATTATACACTTGAAGTGCCTAGTGGAAAGAATATATTGGAGATTTCCTATATAGGTTATAAGACTAAAGAAATTACTATTGGGAATAATAGTCTGATAAATATAAAAATGGAACCTGATACACAGGCTTTGGATGAAGTTGTGGTAATAGGTTATGGTACTGTGAAGAAACGTGATTTGACTGGTGCGGTGGCTTCCATGAAAAATGAAGATGTGACAGTTGCTCCTACTAGTAATGTGATGGAGGCTTTACAAGGAAAAATTGCAGGTATGGATATTGTGAAGTCTAGCGGGCAGGTTGGTGAAGATGTTTCTATTTTGTTGCGTGGCTCTCGTTCTATTTATGGTAGTAATGAACCGTTATTCATTATTGATGGTATTCCTGGGAGTTATAGCCAGGTGAACCCTTCTGATATTGAGAGTGTGGATGTATTAAAAGATGCCTCTTCTACTGCTATTTATGGTTCAGCAGGAGCTAATGGCGTAGTCATTATAACAACAAAACGTGGGAAGGAAGGAAAAGCTACTGTAAACTTTGATGCATATTATGGTTTCAGTGGTTCACCTAATTATAAGCATGGTATGGTTGGAGATGAATGGGTGAATTATCAAAGAGAAGCTTATAAGTATAAGAATGGAGATTACCCTTCTGATATGTCTGCTTTATTTGGTAATCAAGATTATACGGATGCTTATAATGCTGGAAAGTGGATTGATTGGATTGATGAAGCCTCAGGTAATACAGCTACAACCCAAAAATATAGTCTTTCTGTTTCAGGGGGTAGTGAGAAGACTAAGATATTTGCTTCAACTTCTTATAATAGAGAAGAGGGTTTATTGAGTAATGACAATCTTAATAAATATTCATTGCGATTGAATATTGATCAAGAAATTTTCTCTTGGGCTAAAATGGGCTTTACTTCTAATCTAACTTATCAAGATAGAAATCAAGGAGTGAAAAATACCTTTACAAAAGGTCTTTCATCATTTCCTTTGGGAGATGCTTATGATCAAAATGGGAAAATAAATCATGAATATATTACAGGACAATATTCTCCATTAGGTGATTTTATTGAAGATCAATATGTGAATAATACTCGTTCCACTTATTTGAATGTTAGTGGTTATTTGGAACTGAGTCCAATAAAAGATTTTACTTTTACAAGCCGTATTAATGGTACGCTCAGTGATTCTCGTCAAGGACAATATTGGGGAGATCAATGTAATGCTAATAGACCTAGTTATGCAGGTTCACCTCATGCTGCTATTACTAATAAGAACGCATGGAATTATACATGGGAGAATATTCTTTCTTATAATACTACTATTGCAAAAGATCATAATATAGGTGGTTCTGTTATTACTTCTTGGAATAAGAATCAAAATGATAGTAGCTTAGCTGCAGCTAGTGGTCAAATGGTAGATCGTTGGTCATTTTGGCGATTAGCATCCGGCGCATCGCAGCATGTTGAGTCTGATTTTGCTCAAACACAGAAAATGTCATTTGCTGTTCGTTTCAATTATTCTTATAAAGGTAAGTATTTGTTTACATTCTCAAATCGTTGGGATGGTGTGTCTCAGTTCTCAGCAGGGCATAAGTGGGATAGTTTCCCTGCTGGAGCAATTGCATGGCGTATCTCTGACGAACCTTTTATGAATGTGGCAAAAAATTGGTTGAATAATTTAAAACTGCGTGTAGGATATGGTATTACAGGTAATTCGGGCGGGGTGGATGCTTATGGTACAACTACACAAGCCTATGTTTATACCGGTAATGGACTTACTTTAAATGGTCAAAACTCTTCTTTTACTCAGTATACAGGTACTTATGGTAGCAAGGATTTGGGTTGGGAAAAGTCTTATAACTGGAATGTTGGTTTGGACTATGGCATATTAAACAATCGCGTTGATGGTTCTATCGAATGGTTTAAAACAACAACAAAAGGTTTGCTCTTTAAACGTACTTTGCCTATTACTAGTGGTTTGACCGGTTGGGGATCCCCATTATCTATTTGGCAGAATATTGCTGAAACTAGTAATCAAGGTGTGGAAGTCACCATTAATTCACATAATATAAAAACCAAAGATTTTAGTTGGAATACCACACTATCTGTAACATGGAGTAAAGAGAAAATAGAAAAATTGCCTGACGGTGATTTAATTTCTGAAAATTTGTTTGTAGGGCATTCTATAAAGTCCATCTATGGCTATAAATATACCGGAATTTGGGGTACAAATACTCCTCAGGATATTTTGGATGCTTATGGTGTTAAACCCGGTTTTATTCAGATTGAAACTTTGGAAAAAGATGGTGATGGTGGAGTACACAAATATAGTACAAATGACCGTCAAGTGTTGGGACACACTAATCCGGATTGGATTGTTGGCTTGAATAATACATTTACTTATAAAAATTTTGATTTGTCTGTATTTGCAATGGCTCGTTATGGTCAAACTATTAATAGTGATTTGTTGGGTTATTATACGGCAGAACAAAGTGTAACAACAAATCAGTTGGCTGGAGCGGATTATTGGACGGAAAATAACCAGGGAGCTTATTATCCTGCTCCAGGTACAGGCTCGGAACAAAGTACGGTCATCTCAGCTTTAAGAGTGCGTGATGGTTCATTCATAAAAGTGAAAAATATCACTTTAGGATATACTTTTCCAGTTAATATCTCACGTAAGGCTTTGATGGAAAAATGCCGTATCTATGCAACTGCATACAATCCGTTTATTTATGTAAAGGATAAACAGTTGAAGGGTACAGATCCAGAAACAAACGGTTCGGATGCATTCCCTACTTTTAGACAGTTTGTATTCGGAGTTAATTTAACTTTCTAACTTTTATATAGGAGATATTTAAAATGAAAAATATATTCAGAAAACTTACTTTATATTCAGTGGCTTTAGCTGCTGTATCTTTCAGCTCTTGTTCGTTGGAAGAAAATAATCCGGCAGGCTTTACCAAGGAAAATCTTGCTACTTCTATTGAAGGGTATGAAACGTTGGTTAACCAGTGTTATTTTGCTATGGAAAGATATTTCTATGGTACGGATAGTTGGATGAGTTTGACCGAAGGTGATTCAGACCTTTGGACCTATCAGGCTAATCAATCAACTTCATACACCCAATGGTTTTGGTTCTTTGCAGGAGCATCTCCTAATACCACTTATACAAATAATTGGTGGAATGGTACTTATGATGGAGTAGGTTCTTGTAATGAAGCAATTGCATTGGCTGGTTATGCACCATATAAAACGGAAGCGGAACGAAATGCTAAAGTTGCAGAAGCCCGTTTCTTGCGTGCAATCTATTATTTTAATGCGGTAGAGCAATTTGGTGGGGTCACTATGTTGACTGAACCTGAGACAACTTTGAATTATGCTCCGGAACGTACAGATCCGCTGACTATTTATAAAGAAGTTATTATTCCTGATTTAGAATATGCTGTAGAATGGTTGGCAGTTGGTACACATGCCACTACTACGGTTCCAACCAAAAAGGCAGCTTTGGGATTTTTGGCAAAGGCCTGTTTGCAAACTTATGAATATGGTTCGACAGAATATTTGCAAAAGGCTTTGGATTCGGCTAAAGAATTGATTGCTGATTGTGAATCAGGTGGTGCAAAATATAATGCTTATATGTATCCGACCTATGAAGAAGTTTTTAAAGAATCGAATAATTGGGAAAATAAAGAAGCTTTGTGGAAGCATCGTTGGTATGCTGGTTCTGATGGTCATGGTTCTAGTAACGGTAACTATAAATTAAATCGTAATGATGAATATTTCTTGTGTAATGTGAATAAATTCGGAGCACGTGAAGATAATCAAGAAACTCGTTTAACTTGGGAAGGATGTATTTCTGGCATTTTTATGCCTACTCAACATCTTTTAAACCTTTATGTGCAGGAGGACGGAACACTTGATCCTAGATTCCATGAGTCATTTACTACTGAATGGAATGCAAATAAGAATTATATTTGGGATACTAGTGCGGCTAATATGTATGATAAAGATGAATCTATAGTTGGTACTGAATTAAAGAAGGGAGATTTGGCGATTAAATTTGTAATGCCTCAGGATGAGGATTATGCTGAGGAAAAAGCAAATAGACATACCTCGAATTATTTAATGATTGCTTATGATGATGTGTACAATGATCAAAAACATAATGTAAATATGCAATATAATGGTATGGAAAATCAGTTCCGTTATTTTTATCCATCATTGAATAAGCATAATAGTAGCAATTACTATGTGGCCAATGCTTCTAAAAAACGCAATGGCAATTTAAATGCGACTTTTATGATGCGTATGGCAGAAGTTTACCTGATAGCTGCAGAAGCTGATATTTATATCAATGGTGGTGCGAATGCAATGGGATACATTAATAAGGTACGTGCTCGTGCAGGGGCAAAGGCATTGACAGGTACAGCTACAGTTCGTACTGTTTTAGATGAGAGAGGACGTGAGCTTTGTGGCGAATATTGTAGATTTTATGATTTGAAACGTACCGGCATGTTTAAGAGTTCAAATTATTTGGAGGAAACACATCCGGACTTGGCTCAGTTCTTTAATCCTAATTATGCATTACGACCTATCTCTACAACATTTACTGCAACTATATCTAATGGTGCTGAATATCAAAATCCTGGATATTGATAAATTAAAACTTTTATAGTAGAATAATTGTCTTGTCTCTATTTGTAAAGAGGCAAGACAATTTTTTTCATTCCATTGGATTGGTAGTCGCATATCGATTTGTTACTACCTATTATAATTACTATGATGAAATTGATTATATTCTATTTATATTGATTTGTATAGAGGTATTTGTATGGTTCCTTTTAGTTTATGAAACCTTAAATAACCGATTGAGATTGCTTATAATCAGTAGATCTTATAAATAATCGGAGCATGGCTTTGAATTGAAGCCTCACAGTAACACTACGGTAGATATAAATTGTGCACGAATGGGAGTTGGAGGGAGATAATTCGTGGGGCTACCTGTATTAGAATCTTATCGGCTAAAATCAGGTATTTATAAATTTAAGTTTGTGATTCAGTTAAAAATAAACACCAAATGAAAGGAAACGTACTTTTGTTTTAACGTATTTTTATGATTAAGCTTGGGTACAGGGGCTTTTTACATGCGTCATTTAAATAGATATGATAAAATAAACTTTTGTTGACTATTATAATAGAAATAAAAAGCATGAAAAAAAGTCCGAAACAAAATTGGGAAAGTAATATCAGACGTACTCCCATTATTTTAGGGTTATCGGCAGCATTATGTATGCCGTCTGCATTTTCTTATGCAAATGCAAGTGACCCTGTTGCCGGTGAATTGGTTCAGTCTGTCCAGCAAGGACGTACTGTTACAGGTAAAATCATAGATGACACAGGGGAGCCGTTAATTGGTGTATCCGTACTGGTGAAAGGTACAACGGTGGGTACGATTACCGACTTTGACGGTAATTATTCTTTGGAAGTTCCTTCAGGTAAGCATATTCTCGTCATATCTTATATAGGATATAAAACGCAGGATATAACGGTAGGAAAAAGCAATCAGCTGAACATTAAAATGGAGGCCGATACGCAGGCTTTGGATGAAGTGGTCGTTGTGGGTTATGGCGTGATGAAGAAACGTGACCTTACAGGTTCTATTGCTTCAGTGAAGGCGGCTGATATTGTAAAATCACCGGCATCTAATGCCATGGAAGCATTGCAGGGGCAGGTTCCGGGTTTGGATATTGTACGTAATTCAGGTAAGGCTACTTCGGGTGTAACCATTAATATCCGTGGACAGCGTTCACTGTCCGATGTGAAAGATGAGTTTGGTAACAATGTTGCCAATGCTCCGCTGTTTATCATTGATGGTATGCAGGGAGGTGATTTCTCGGATATTGCTCCGGCTGATATTGAATCTATCGAAGTGCTGAAAGATGCTTCTTCTACGGCAATTTATGGTTCGCAAGGTGCTAATGGGGTAATCATTATCACCACCAAGAAAGGTGCGCAAGGTAAGACCAAATTCTCTTACAACGGTTATTTTGGTGTCAACGGTTGGGCGCAATATCCTGATATGCTGAGTGGTGAAGACTATATGCAGGTGCGTCGTGAAGCAGCTCGTACCGGTGGTCAGTGGAATTCTACCGCCGATGACCAGAAACTTTTCACTGTGGAGGAATGGCAGGCCATTCAGAACGGTGAGTGGACTGACTGGATAGATGAGGTGCTTCATACAGGGCTTGTTCAAAGCCATCAGGTTACAGCTTCGGGCGGTACGGAAAAGACAACCGCGATGTTGTCTGCCGGATATTATCAGGAAAAGGGTTCTTTCAAAAATGATAAAATGGATAAGTACAACTTGCGTATGAACATTGAGCACAAGTTGGGCAAGACCGTGAAAGTAGGAGCGACCACACAGATCACTCATTATGCACAGGATGAGCGTGCCGAGAATGTGTTATGGCGTGCTGCTACTAATGCACCTCTTGGTAAAGCATACGATGAAGACGGTAAAGTGGTGGAATATCCATTAGGAAAGAATGGACAGGTGAGTCCGTTGGTGGATGAGGCATCTGAAGTGGCTGCAAGACATCATGTGCTGAAAACCAATTTGATAGCCAATGGGTATCTGGATTTTACCCCTATTGAAGGATTGACTTTCCGTTCTAATTTAGGAACCAATTATGCTTTTTATCGTAAGCAGGATTTTGAAGGGGCCGGTTCTATTGACCGTTTGGGACAGAATTCAACGTCACTGTCCAAAATCAAATCTTCCGAAAAGAGTTTTGTGAATTGGGATAATATTATCAGTTATAACAAAACCGTCAAAGATCATACTTTTGGTGCCACTGCATTGACTTCGTGGACACAATCCAAATATACATCGGTGAATGCACAAGGTGAAGGCCAGTTGGTTGATTCTTATTTATGGCATAATCTGGGAGCCAATGATAAAAGCTCTTATGTAATCGGATCGGATTATATACAGCATCAGACTTTCTCGTATGCTTTGCGCTTCAACTATAGTTATAAAGGCCGCTATATGTTGACGGTTTCCAATCGTTGGGATGGTGACTCACGTTTGTCTAAAGGCAATAAATGGGCAAGTTTCCCTTCAGTAGCTGCTGCATGGCGCATTAGTGATGAAGCATTCTTGAAGAATGTGGAAGCCCTTAGCAACTTGAAGTTGCGCTTAAGTTGGGGTAAGACAGGTAACTCGGGTATCATGGCTTACGGAACTCAGTCGGGCTTGACTCCGAAAACAAACTCTGCTTTCCAGGATAATGGCTATACCTATTATATATACAATGAATATGTGGGTAATGAGAATGTAGGCTGGGAGATGTCCAATACCTGGGATCTAGGTTTTGATATCGGTTTGTTCAATAACCGTATTTCGGCTGTTGTCGATTTATACCAGACAAAGACTACTGATATCCTGTTGCCCCGTACTTTGCCTACTTCCATGGGTGGTAGTAACGCAACTCCGTTCAAGATGTATCAAAATATCGGTGCAACCATGAACCGTGGTATTGAAGTATCGGTAAATACCGTCAATGTGGATAACAAAAACTTTAAGTGGAACTCCACCCTTACCTTTGCTGCCAATCATGAGGAAATTACCGATTTGATTGATGGTAAGGATATCATTGGCGCCGAATCATCCATTACCAGTAGTTTGCTGATTGGCCGTCCTTTGCGTTCCTATCATTATTTTATCAATCAGGGAATATGGCAGGAAAATGAAGCAGAGGAAGCTGCCAAATATTTTAAAGATGCAAAGAAGACACAGTCTTTTAAGCCGGGTGATATAAAATTGCAGGATTTGGATGGCAACTTTATTATTGATGATAATGACAGGACTTATCTCGGCAGCCAGTCTCCAAAATGGACGGGAGGACTCAATAATAACTTTAGTTATAAGAATTTCGATCTGAATGTATATATTATAGCTCGTTGGGGACAGATGATTGACTATGAACTGGCAGGTGCTTACGATCCTCAGGGAAAAGGAAACTTCCCCGCATATTTGAACTATTGGACACCGGAAAACCCGTCAAATGATTTTCCGCGTCCGGCTCAGACCAATTTCTATAACTATCTGGGATACGAGTCTTTGAATTACATTGACGGTTCTTATTGGAAGATCAAGACTGTATCACTGGGTTATACATTCCCCAAATCGTTGACTTCCAAATTGGGTGTGTCCAAACTTCGTGCATATGTCACTGCCAATAACCTCTTCTCTTTTGCCAAGAATCATTTGATTCAGGATTACGATGCAGAACGCGGAGGATCGGCTAAAGCTCCGTTGCAGCGTCAGTTTATATTTGGTTTGAATCTTGATTTCTAACAGATAAAAAAGAAATAACTATCATGAAATACAATAAGAAATATCTATTTGCAGCATGTGCCGCCCTGTTGTTGGGCATGCAATCATGTGATTTGGAGGAATACAATCCTGCCGGAAGTACCCCGGATAATGTGTACAAAGAACAGGCCGGTTTTGAGGCCCTTGTCAATTCGGCTTATGCTTTTTGGGGCGGTCAGTTTTATGGACGTGAAGATTTTGTGTTATTACTGAACGGTGGTGGCGACCTTTGGATCAATATTGCCAATTGCGGTTATGGCCGTCAGATGTCCAAATATGAAGAATTGACAGCTTCGGTTGGTCAGATTAAGAATACGTGGAATCGTCTGTATGAAATTATAAACGACTGTAATGCCGGTTTGGAACGGATTGACCAAGTGGAATTCAAAGACAAGAAACTGAGAGATATCCGTTTTGGTGAATTAAGTTTCATGCGTGCTTACGCTTATTGGCATTTGGTTGAAATTTACGGTAACGTGGATCTTAGAACCAAAGAAACTTCTGCCGAAAGTCTTTCAATGAACTGTTATCGCAGCAGCTATGAAGATTTGTATGATTTAATGCTGGCCGATGCACAGAATGCGGTGGATAATCTGCCCGTTGATCCTTATCCTGTTAAAGATGTAGGTCGTGCGACCTCAAAAGCGGCTTATGGTTTATTAGCGCGCATCGCACTGACACGGGTTTCCTATTGTGACAGTCAGGCAGACAAAGACAAATATTATAAAATCGCTGAGGATGCGGCTCAATATGTGATTGATAATCAGAATGCGTTGAAAGTATCTTTGTATGATACGCCTGACGAAGTCTTTGATCCGGATAATAATAAAACGAATAAAGAGGCTATGTTCGTTGTGACCCACTCTACCGAGTCCTCATTGAATATGCAGGCTAAAAACCCGAACCGTATGCATATGTATTTCCATGCCAGTTATTCGGCAAGAGCAGGTATGGTGCAGGATTATGAATATGGAAATGATAAGAATGCCAAGTCGGGCAGTATGGCGATGATGCCTACCCGTTATTTGTTGGAATTGTATAATGAGAATATAGATGCCCGTTACAATGCCTGGTTCCGTGAAGAGTATAAACTGAATACACCCAAAGCTTATGCCTGGACTAAGGATCAGTTGGACTATTTTGAAAAACCGTCATCTATGATTGGTCAGGTTATTCAGCCGGGAGAAACAGCGCTGCTTTTCACCAAGAAGAAGATTGCCGACAAACGTAACTTGCCATACGCTGTCGTCGATATCGATGATACCTATGCAGCCGATGGAAGTGTCAGCAAGAGTGCCAACTTTAACATTCACTTCCCGACCTTGCTGAAGTACGAAGATGCGAATTTTGAAAACAAAGGATTGCCTACCAATTCGCAGGTAGGTGCAAATGATGTGATTACCATGCGTTTGCCCGAAATGTATTTCATTGTTGCCGAATGTGAGATCATGAAGTCCGGAGGAAATAAGGAGATAGCTAAAGCACGTATCAATGACATACGCAGACGTGCGGCTGTACCGGGCAAGGAAGCTGAAATGGAGGTAGGAGTGGACAAGATGACGATCGACTTTATTTTGGAAGAAAGAGCACGTGAGTATTGCGGCGAATTTATGCGCTGGTTTGATTTGAAGAGAACCGGAAAATTGGTAGAATATGTGAAAGCTCATAATCCGGATATTCCTTTGATCCAACCGCATCATGCATGGCGTCCTATTCCTCAGATGTTTCTGGACTCTATCTTGAATCCGGATGAATTTGGTCAGAACGAGGGATATAATTAATAAGCATGAAAACGATGGCGCTTTTTAAATATATTGTCCTGTCTGTCTGTTTGTGTGGAATTCATCTGAATGGTTTTGCTCAGTCCACCCGTGAGGCTATATTGGAAGATATAGCCCGGACGGGAGGAGTGTACTATGCTTATCCTGTAAAGGAAGCTATCGCGACTCCTCCGCCTAAAGGGTATAAACCGTTCTATATCAGTCATTATGCACGACACGGTTCCAGATGGATTCAATCGGAACAGGATTATAAGACAGTGGTTGATATTTTCGAGAAAGCGCATCAAGCCGGAGCTTTGACCGCTTTGGGAGAAGATGTCCGCAAAAGAATGGCGTTGGTGTGGGAAGATGCCGAGGGACATGGGGGAGATTTGACTCCTTTGGGTGTGAGGCAACACCGGGGGATAGCCGAAAGAATGTTTCAGAACTATCCCGAGGTATTCAAGGGATCTCCTGCTCTGTCTGCACGCTCTACCGTGGTGTTGCGATGTGTATTGAGTATGGATGCCTTTTGTGAACGGTTGAAAGAACTCAATCCGGCATTGCAGATCCGGCGCGAAGCTTGTGCCAGGTATATGAAATATATGAATTATCATACGCCGGAAGCCGTGAAGTTTGTTTCTCATCAGGGACCTTGGTATGAGGAATATAGAAAGTTCAAAGAAAGTCATACCCGTCCCGATCGTCTGGTTACTTCCTTATTTAATAGTCCTGACTATATCCGTAAGAATGTGAATCCCGGCGAATTGATGTGGGGACTTTATTGGATTGCTTCGGATATGCAGAATGTGGAAATAGATGTGAGCTTTTATGATCTGTTTCAGAAAGATGAATTATTTGATCTTTGGCAAGTTTGCAATTATCATAATTATGTATGTGACGGACCTGCGCCTGCCAATGGTGGAATAATGACGGCCAGTGCCCGGTCATTGCTTGAAAATATATTGGATTCGGCCGATGAGGCGATCAGATCCGGGACCCATACGGCGACATTACGCTTTGGGCACGATGGAAATATCATTCCTCTGGTAGCGTTGCTCCAATTGGGTGATATGTGGAAAGCCGAAACGGATCCCGATAAATTCTATCGGGCATGGTGTAATTTCAAGGTCACTCCGATGGCGGCAAACGTCCAGTTGGTTTTCTTCAGAAAAAAAGCTTCTGACGATATACTGGTGAAGTTTATGCATTGCGAGAAAGAAGTTACCATCCCTATAGAAACGGATATTGCTCCTTTTTACCATTGGAAAGATGTTGAAACATACTATCGTCATCTTTTGCATAAATTACCATAAGTCTATAAGATGAAAAACGGTGTAAATCCCTGTAGTATTGTAACGGGATTTATACCGTTTTTTTGAATGAGAAAGAGCAATGGGAACAGCAGATTATCAAAGAAAAGACTTACTTTTGCAATAACAGAATAAATAAAGAATAAAAAGACCATGAGTAAACTGAATATGAAAGAGTGGATAAACGAAATTATCCAAAAGAAAGAGGTGGTGGCTATGCCCATCATGACCCATCCGGGCATAGAGATGATAGGGAAAACGGTGCGCGATGCGGTTACTGACGGACAAGTGCATTACAACGCCATCAAGGCATTGAGTGAGAAATATCCCACAGCCGCCGCAACCGTGATTATGGATTTGACGGTAGAAGCCGAGGCTTTCGGAGCGGAGATTGTTTTCCCCGAAAATGAAGTTCCCAGTGTGGTGGGGCGTCTTCTCAATGATGAAGAAGCTATTGACAAACTGGAAATTCCTGCCTTGAATAAAGGAAGAGTTCCCCAGTACTTGAAAGCGAATATGCTGGCAGCCAAGACCATTACAGACAGACCTGTCTTTGCCGGTTGCATCGGTCCTTATTCTTTGGCAGGACGTTTGTATGACATGTCTGAAATCATGATGCTTATTTATATCAATCCGGAAGCGGCCAATTCGCTGTTGAAGAAATGTTCGGATTTCATTCTCCGTTACTGCATGGCATTGAAGGCCACAGGAGTGAATGGGGTAGTGATGGCCGAACCGGCTGCCGGACTCTTGTCTGATGAGGACTGCACGCAATACTCGTCTGTTTTCATTAAGGAGATAGTAGAGAAAGTGCAGGACGATCACTTCACAGTTATTCTGCATAATTGTGGAAATACCGGTCATTGTACCAAGGCAATGGTAGCTACAGGAGCTGCCGCTTATCATTTTGGAAATAAAATAGATATGGTCGAAGCTCTGAAAGAAGTACCTGCCGATGCCCTTGCAATGGGAAATCTTGATCCGGTGAGCTTGTTCAAGGCTGCTACTCCGGAGGTGATGAAGAAAGCCACACTCGACCTGTTGGAGGCTACCAAGTCCTATCCCAACTTCGTGCTCTCCAGCGGATGTGATACACCGCCTCATACGCCATCTGAAAATATTGATGCATTCTTTGCCGCATTAAATGAATTCAATAATGCTTGAAAAAGAACTTTCTTTTGCTGATCTGTCTATCTCATTGTCCGAACTCTATGAGGCAATGGGGTATGCAGATGCTGTGCCCGACGAAGCGGTAGAAAAAGAAGTCCGTGGGGTGCTTGGACGGGTGGAGGCAGTAACTTCTCCCCGTTTTTGTTTTTTCATATCCGGTGGAGAGTTGGATGAATCGAAAGACTCGCTTTCTGTCGGCGATACGTGTTTCAGTATAGGTAAAATAATCACCCGGCAGCTGCGTGGTTCGGAATCCTTCGCTTTCTTTGCCGCGACTGCCGGAACCGGTTTTGAAAGGTTCCAGCATACGTTGCAGCAAGAGGGGGATATGGTAAAGGTTTATATAGCGGATGCCATAGGAAGTGTCATAGCCGAGAAGACTGCGGATTGTATGGAAATTGCGTTGGATGAATACATCCGCGACAGAGGGTGGAGGCATACCAACCGTTTCAGTCCCGGATATTGCGGCTGGCATGTGTCGGAGCAAAAGAAATTATTCCCTTTATTTCCTTCAGCGGAACCTTGCGGCATCCGGTTGACAGATTCCAGTTTGATGCTTCCTATAAAATCGGTCAGTGGAGTAATAGGCCTGGGGGATGGTGTCCGTAAACTGGAATATACTTGCGGTCTCTGTACGTACGATAAATGTTACAGGCGGAAGCGGCGAGGATAATAGGATGACTACAAAAATCAGAGTTCCCAAATGGCTAGATGTTGTTATTAATCTCATTGATTTTGCAATTTGTTGCAACCTTAATGAATCTCCTGTCCTATCAGACAGGGTATAACAGCCGTTTCCATCTGTTATAACAACCACTTTCATCTGATATTCCACCCCGGTGAGACTCCAGTTCCACCGGGGTGAAGCTGCAATCTCACCGGGGTGGGACTGCCTCACCACCCGAGTGGGATACCAAACGCAGGCATATAAAAATACAATCTTTTCAGCCTTCTGCACCTTCTTTTAATGCCCATTGAAGAATAGATAAAGCCCGACCATGACAATAGCCAGTAACGCCCATGCAAGGATAACGGATTTAGCCGGCTTCTCCATGACTTTCTTCATATTTAATGTACATTCTTGTCGATGTTTATCCAATAAGGATACCAAGATCATGCCTGCGCTGATGATAACGAACAGGTAGAAAGACAGCATCATGAAGTGAGGCCATGCTGTATATTTTTCTGCAGGAAATACCCATAAATAGAGAATGCCCACTCCCATGCTGAACGCCGTACCAAATGTCAATGCCATGTTGGCAGCCATCGTGGTAGTTCGTTTCCAGAAGATGCCGAACAGGAAAACAGCCGCCATAGGCGGTGCGATAAATCCCAGTACCGATTGGAATACATTAAACAGATTCAATCCTTTGATACTGTCTATGGCAATGGTGATGATCACCGAAATCAGTGCTCCCGCCATTGTAACCACATGCCCTGTACGGATGATCTCTTTCTGGCTGGCAAGCGGTCTGAATTTCTTGACATAGATATCCATCGTGAAGACTGTACTCAGCGCATTCAGGGCAGAGCCGACAGTGCTGATCAGTGCGGCGGTCAATACGGCCAGTACCAACCCCACCATGCCTACAGGAAATAAGTTAGTGACCATAGTCATGTAGGCTTCATCGGGGTTCTTCAAGCCCGGGTAGAGTGCCAGACAGATGATACCCGGAAGGATATAGAGAGGAACATCCAGTATCTTCAACCAGCCGGTGAAGTTGGCACCCATTTGGCCTTCTTTCAGATTCTTAGCAGCCAATACAGGCTGTACCATGGATTGGTCTGTGCACCAGAACCAGACTCCCATGATGGGATACCCCAGAATAATGGGCAGCCACGGGAAGGCGGGATCGTCATTCGGGCGGAACAGGTTCCAGTAATCGGCCGGAACCGCTTCGGCCAATGCGCTGACTCCACCCACCTTGTAAAGCCCTGCTATAGTAAGCGTGGCCGATACGAAAATAAGCAGAAGCATCTGGAATACATTGGTATAGGCTACCGCTTTCAGCCCTCCGGCCATGGTGAAGAATGCGGAGATAACGAGCAGGATCAATGCCGATTGCCACATGGGAATATCGAAAACCTGACGGATAAGGATACCTCCGGCGAATAAGGTTAGGGCAAGCCACGAGATAAGGATCGTCACAATGGTGTACCAGGCAAGAATGTTGCGGGTGGACTGTCCGAAACGCCGCCCCATGAACTCCGGCAAGGTGGTGATACGCGCTCCCAAATAACGGGGGGCAAAGACAAAAGCCAGCAAGCAGATGAAAACAAACGCATACCAGGCATAATTGCCCGAAACGATACCGGTGGTGAACCCGGCACTGGCAGAGGCTATCAGCATGGAAGGGCCCACATTGGTTCCCCACATGGAGAAACCGATGTGATGCCACTTCAGGGAACGCTCGGCAAGAAAAAGGCTGCTGCCTTTTTTGCGTTTCAGGCTGGCCCATATACCGATGCCTATAAGAATCAGAAAGTAGGCAATAAGAATGCCCCAATCTAACGTATCTAAATAATTAGCGTGCATAATTCATGTATCAGATTAAGATGAATATTCCGTTTATTGATGAAGCCCCATCAGTTCCTTGGCTACCGCTACGGCCGTATTGGCATTGTCGCTATACCCGTCCGCACCTATTTCATCGGCAAATCCCTGGCTTACCGGAGCGCCGCCTATCATTACTTTTACCTGATGACGGATACCGGCTGCTTCCAAAGCGTTGATCACCTCCTGCATATAAGTCATGGTTGTTGTCAGCAAGGCGCTCATGCACAGGATGTCTGCCTTGTTTTTCTTGACTTCTTCCACAAATTTGTCGCAAGATACATCTATGCCTATGTTGATTACCTCAAAGCCGCAACCTTCCAGCATGGAAGCCACTAGGTTCTTGCCGATATCATGCAAGTCGCCTTTCACGGTCCCGATGACTACCTTGCCTATGGTGGTCGAGGCACTCCCTTGCAATAAAGGCTTCAGAAGTTCCAAAGCTCCCTTCATGGCGCGTCCTGCCATCAGCAGTTGGGGCACGAACGCTTTTCCGTCCTGGAAGCGTTGTCCCACTTCGCCCATAGCCTTTATCATGTAGTTGTTGATAATTTCCTGGGGCTGTACTCCTTCGGCGATGGCTTTCTTGGTTACTTCTACGGCCGGTTCCAGCTTTCCGTCCACAATGGCATTGAACAAAGGTTTCAAGGCTTCATTCCCGGCTGCCGCAGAGTCTTTGACGACGATTGTTTCTTGTTTTGTTGCAGCGGCTTCTTCTTTCGAAAGGTCTTCTTTGGATACGTCAGAGGAAGAAGAGGAGTATTCTTCGACAATGCGCATCGCTTGTTCCACTTCTCTCTCGTTATGGAAATCCATTTCCAGATGCACACCGTCCGCACCGATATTGTCCAGCAAAGGTTTCAGTTCGTCCAAGGTTACCCAACAAGCCATGATACTTTTGCCTCCGGCAAGGATCTTCTTGTAAAGGTCGTACCATTTGGGTGATCCTCCTTGTGGCTCACCTACGCCCGGAGTCCATTGAATGGCATTCAGTTCCTCAATTTCAAGAAGGGCGGGCAGGTGATGCATGGCGCCCACACCGTCCAGATGATACAAGGTATAGTCTATTTTTTGACATTGTTCGCGGATAAAGGGTTGTACAAAACGACGATAATCATCTTCGCTGATCATGGTAGAAATATCGCTTTGTAATTTGCTCATTTTACCGGGAGCCCATGAAGAAAAATAGCAGAAAGCCATTTCGTCTCCTTCACGGATGATGTCGTAAAGTTCATCAAAGACTTTGAAATAGATATCATTGATTTGTTGCATTTGCTGTTCCAGCACTTCGGGCTGCATCACGGTATCCAGCAAAACTTTGTCTGTACCTTTCAAGGCGGCCAGTACGTCCAGACCTTCCATCAAGTCGGGCATTCCTACGTAATAGTGACCGTTTGCTTTCGCCTTGCATGCCTTCAGCAATTCTTTATGCAATATCCAGTTGGGATGCTCGGGATTGAAAACAATCTCATCGTTGAAATCGGGATCGGGATGAATCCAAATGGTATCTTCCCCTCCTTCGAACACGCCGCCCAAGATGGCTGCCAATGAACCGGGGCCTAACTGGGTATTGGCTACCGGCAGGATATCTGCTTTCAGACTGCTGTGTGCCACGTACCAGTCCAGGTATTCTGCACGCCATTGCGGATCGAACCATTTCTGATTCAGGTCTTTTGCCGGGGAGGGTGCAGGGATATCCGCATGAGGTTTCACACCTTCCTGAAAGTGTTCCCACATGTTCAGTATGATTCCTTTATGGTTCCACCAATCTATATATCGTTTCTTTGTTTCGTCTAAATTCGTTTTCCAGGTTTCCATATTCGTCAGTTTTTAAATATTCCTTTAAAATGAGGGTCTATGTGCAGACCGATGCTTTTGCTTAAATCCATATCGTCCGTGCATTCCACTTCATCCGGATAAACGGGGATGGTCGCTCCTTGACGTACATATACGGGCATTTCGTCCAAGGGGATATCCAGATTCTTCAGCCAGCGTCCCCCTTCCAAGCGTTCGCCTGTGAAGAAATTCACCCATTTCCCTTCGGGCAGATAGACATCCCGGCGGTTCTCGCTGTTCATGACCGGGGCTACCAGGAAGTCGTTACCAAAATAGTATTCATCGTCGATGTGCCAGCACAATTTGTCTTCGGGGTGATGAAAAATCAGAGCTTGCAAGAGAGGTGCTCCGCTTGCGATGGCCTTACGGCTTTGTTCTACAATATAAGGTATAAGCGTATAGCGCAACTTCCACCACTTTTTTATCATGGGTGCGATAGCGGGATAATGCCACGGCTCGCGTTTGTTTGTTCCGTGATAACGGATGTGGGAGGAGAATACACCGAATTGTGTCCAGCGCATATATACATCATCGTCCACTATAGAGTTCATGAAGTTGGGCAATGTGTGGAATCCGGGGACATCATGACTCCAGAAGGCGAAACCGGAAAGCCCGAAATGCAAACCGCCTTTCAGCGAGCCTGCCATTCCATCCCATGAACTGCATGAGTCGCCTCCCCAATGCAGCGGATAGCGCTGGCATCCCGCCCATGCCGAGCGTGCCCATACGATGCCGTCACCGGTTACGTCTTTTGTTATTTCGTAGGCGGCTTTTTGATAAAGCAATGCATACAGGTTGTTCAGCAATTCGGGTTTCATGCCTTTATAGAGGGCATCCATGTGGATGTTTTCTCCAAAATCGGTTTTGATGCAGGTCACGCCCATATCCAGCAGATTCTTCAGCAGTCTTTTATACCATTCGGTTGCTTTGGGATAAGTGAAGTCAATGGTTCCGGCATAGTCCAAAGCGGAGAAATTGGAACCTTCCGAATCTTGTTTCTTTGTCAGCGGAGCTATATAATCGTTTTTGCGTGCTTCGTCTATCTGTTCGGCGTTCTCCGCCACGTAGGGGAGTTGCCATAAGGACACGCGATATCCTTTTTTCTTCAGTCCTTGGATGAACCCTTTGGGATCGGGAAAGCGTTCTTCGTTGAATTTCCATTCGCACAGCCAGTCGGTCTTGAACCAGCCGGTATCCAGATGGATGACATCACAGGGGTAATGTTCGGCACGCATCCGGTCGCATATCTCATTTACTTCATCAGCACTGAAATAAGTCATGCGGCTCATCCAGATGCCGAAACTCCAGAGGGGAGGCATGGAAGGATATCCGGTCAGATCCCGATAACCCCGGAGGATTTCTTCCATGGTGTCGCCTGCTATGACGAAGACATCCAGCATGGCCTGGTCGCTCAGGAACTGTACCGAGCGGGTGGACTGCCCGGCCAGTGACAGTTTGCTGTGGGCACAGGTGTGATAGAATGTTCCATACATCCGGCTGGAGAGGTAGAAAGGAATATTCTTATAGGTACGGCGGTTGTTCACACCTTGTCCGTCCTGGTTCTTTAAGAAGAACGTTTGTCCGCTTAAGTCCATTTTGGCAAAGCGTTCCCCTGTTCCGGCAAAACATTCATCGGGTTTTGATTCAAAGGAAAGGGTGGCACGTTCCTTCACTCCGTTTCGTTTGCAGAATGCCAGTGGCAGCGCATCGTAACGGGGAGGGGAGAAGTGGTCGTAGGCAGCCAGTCGGATTTCACGTTTGCCGTCGGGGTAAAGGCGAAGATCCAAGGTCTCTTGAGGATCGGGCAGCAGTTCGCTCCAACGGTCCAGTACCGGGGGCTTTACATGGATAAGTGCCCGTTGGATTCCGTCTTGGGTCGTGATCAACCATTCCCCTTCTGTTTGTGTCACTTGCAAAGGGAGTTTCTTTACCCGGTCACTGAATTGGAGCATTTCCGACTGATCCGTCATGCTTTCTTCACCGAATCCGATAAAGAGTCGGGTGATACCTGAGGTGTACTGACGGATGACCAGCGTATATTCTTCACGGGGCGATGCCGTATCGGGTGCCATATCGTTAGAGAGCACTTGCTTTTGAAAAGGGACGTTTATACAGATATCCCCGTCTTTTTCATAGACAGAGGTGGGCTTGTATGCTTTCCATAATGATTCGTCTCTTGACAGATCGGGATCAAAGTCCAGAAAATCGAATAAGTGGTAATTGGTTGGTTTCATTCTCTTTTTGTTATTTTGTTTTTATAATGATTCTTGGTTGTGACACCCCACCTACAGCGACCCTCCCTGCCTTTTGCTTTATACTTTCATCTACTTGCGGACCATTCTTCTTCCACACATTATGAGGTCCCGGACGGTTGGAGTCGAAACGTTCGGACGGACACCAGTTGTTTTCTACGGTATAGCCATCCGTCGCTTCATCAAAGTAGATGTAAAACGCACGGTCGTTGGTAGCGTAGGGCGCGTCAATTAAATGTTCAATCCGGTTATTGCGCATTACGGAGCTGGGTTGGTTGGAGAGGGTATAAAGTCCTCCTGCATCATACAGCCTCCGGGCAAAGTGGTGGACGTAATTGGCTTCAATCCGGTTGCCGCTCATTCCGCTTTCCAGCAGGGTCCATCCCCAGCCCACACAGATACCTGAGTAATTGACGTGGCAGACTTCATTATGTACGATATGGATATTCTTTACATATCCGGCTCCGATGCCTACACCTCCCCAATCTTCATTGGTCACTTCCTCAATCAGGTTGTTCCGTATGGTGATTCCCGTACATAATTCCTGTTCATGAAAAGGTGTATAAGGCACATGGGTTTCAAATCCTTCATCGGGAAAGGTGCCCACCAGTAAGGCTGTGCCACCAATATCGGTGAAATGGCAATTCTCGACAATGGAAGTCGATACGGCGCGTTCATAATCTACTCCGGTGGCTGCTAAATGCTGGAATGTGCAGTGGTTGAAGTTTATGTTATTGCCGCATTTTATCTGTATTGCAGCTTCGGGTCTGCCTATCCATGCCTGGTTTTCCAGTTCCGCTTTTTCGGGTAGCCCCGGTATGGGTAGTCTGTAAGCATCCAGCAGATGGAAGCCTCCTTGCAATGTAACGTGTCCTTGATAAGAGGGGCGCATCCATGAAGTATGTTCGAAAGATATATTTTGAAAATATATATTCCTTACCGGGCGTTCTAATGTTCCGCTTATAGTCAGTAAAGTCTCTAAAGCCGGAATAATGACTTGCGCCTTCGTCATGTCTTCGTGAGGACGCGGGTAATAATAGATGCGTCCGGAAGGATAATCCTGATACCATTCTCCGGGCTGGTCCAATAGTTCCAGAGCATTGACCAGACAAAAGGTGGAGTTTCCTTTTTCTCCGTCAATGACAGGTTGAGGCCAGGGATGGGCAAACTCCAACCGGCTTTCGGGATCATGAAAACGGACGATTGTATTTGCCCCTTCAGTAATCATTTCCTTCACTCTCAGTATGGCGATGGCCCAACGTTGGTGAACGATCATCTCTACTTGTGAAGCGGCATTCAACCCTGCTGTTTGTGGAGTGGGAATGGTGATCGTCTCTTCCTCAGGGTTAAAATCAATCATGCGTTCCATTACTCCGTCGGGAAACTGTGCGGCCCGCTGTGCTTTTGTTCCGTTGACCCACATTTGCCGGGTTTCCAATATCCTGTTTCCCATACGGGGCGCTTCCGCTACCCATATTTTATTTCTAAGTGTTTCTGGTATTCTGGTATCTTTGCATCCTTGTTCCCAATCTGTCACAGGAACTCCGCCACTTAAGACTACACGGGCATTGGGAACAGCGGTGATACGGGTGGGAGAGTCTGTTGTCCCGCTATCTTCGGGGCGGATGAACAGGCTTTTATATTGTGGGTATATTCCTTCCTCCAATAGGATATTTATGCCTCCGGTTGTTTCGGGTGATTGCAATCTTCTCCATTCGCGCGCTTGCTTGATGGCTTGTTCCAGAGTCTGGAGGGGAGATTGGCGTGTACCGGCAGCATTGTCGTTACCGTAGGGAGAAACATAAATATCTCCTGCGGTTAAATAAAAGGTATAACTGACAAATGCGATAAAGCAGATTATTTTTGTTTTCATGGGTTCTCCGGATTTAAAGGTCTTTTTAATCAGACGGAAGGAATCAGGTTTTGTACCCATTGGATAATTTGCCAATGTGTCAATTTGCTGCATTCTACTCTGCGTGGTCATGGGCATATTAGCAAATTGATGCATTGATATATTGATTGAAGTATAATAAAAAACAGGCCATACCTTAATGAAAAGGTATAGCCTGCGTCATTTAATAAAAGAGATTTATTTTTTATGAGTTCATGCTCATCAGGAATTCTTCGTTGTCTTTGGTATTTTCCAAACGACTCTTTACGAAATCCATGGCTTCGATAGGATTCATATCTGCCAGATACTTGCGAAGAATCCACATACGGTCCAAAGTAGTCTTGTCGAGCAGCAAGTCGTCGCGGCGGGTGCTTGATGCCACGATGTTTACTGCCGGGAAGATACGTTTGTTGCTCAAGTTGCGGTCCAGCTGGAGTTCCATGTTACCTGTACCCTTGAATTCTTCGAAGATTACTTCATCCATCTTGGAACCGGTGTCAATCAGTGCGGTTGCGATAATGGTCAGCGAACCACCGTTTTCAATGTTACGGGCAGCACCGAAGAAACGTTTGGGCTTATGCAGGGCATTTGCATCCACACCACCGGACAATACTTTGCCGGAAGCGGGAGAGACGGTATTGTATGCACGTGCCAGTCGGGTGATAGAGTCGAGGAAGATTACCACATCGTGACCGCATTCTACCATGCGTTTCGCTTTTTCCAGTACGATACCTGCAATCTTTACGTGACGTTCTGCCGGTTCGTCAAATGTAGAAGCGATCACTTCGGCATTTACGCTGCGCGCCATATCTGTCACTTCTTCGGGACGTTCGTCAATAAGCAGCATGATCATGTACGTTTCCGGATGGTTGGCTGCGATTGCGTTAGCGATGTCTTTCATCAGGATCGTCTTACCGGTTTTGGGCTGCGCCACAATCAAAGCACGCTGTCCTTTACCGATAGGTGAGAACATATCTACCACACGGGCTGAAAGGTTATCACTATATCCCCCTTTGCAAAGTTTGAACTTTTCATCGGGGAACAGCGGGGTCAGGTGATCAAACGGAACGCGGTCACGTACCAATCCGGGATCCAGACCGTTTATCTTTTCCACCTTTACCAACGGGAAATATTTTTCTCCTTCTTTGGGCGGACGGATAGAGCCTTCCACTACGTCACCGGTCTTCAAACCGAACAGTTTTATTTGCGATTGTGAAACGTAAATATCATCGGGTGAGGAAAGATAGTTGTAATCGGATGAACGGAGGAAACCGTATCCGTCGGGCATGATTTCCAATACCCCGGTACCGGTCAGGATACCTTCAAATTCGTAAGGCTTTTCCACCTGTTTGCGTTCCGGTTGTTGAGGAATGCTGGCAGACGCTTCTCCCTCAGCCGTCGTATTGTTATTATTGTTTGCCTGACGAGGATTGTTGTAATTATTGTTGCGCGGATTGTTGTACTTCTGATTTTGATCGCGCTGCTGGCGTGGTTGGAATTTGGGGGCAGGTGTCTGTACCGGAGCCGGTGTTTCTACTTTGGTAGCCTCAAATTTGCCGAACAACTCAGTAGGAAGTTCTATTTTTTCTGAAGGAAGATCCTCGATGGGAATAAAATCATCGGTTTCACTGCCGAATTCCAGTTCGGGAAGAATCACTTCTTTTTCTTCGGGAATAGCCGGTGTTTCTTCTTTTTTTGCTTTTTTGGGTGTCGGTTTCGCCGGTGCTTCAGCTTTCACTTCCTCTTTTGCAGTTTCTTTCGTTTTCGTTGCAGGTTGTTCTTCTGTCTTGGCTGTTACTTTCTTACTACCCGGTTTGCGTCCTCTTTTTTTAGGTGTTTTTTCTTCCGCGCTTGTTTCGGTCACGGCTTCTGTTTGTGGTGTTACCGCTACAGGAGCAGTCTCTTTTACTGTTTCGGCAGCTGCGGCGGCAGGCTGCGGGGTATTGGCTTCCAGTTTCTGTGCCTTGTCCTTGGTTGCAGTATAGACCTTGTCACCGTCTTTTTTAACGTTGATACGTGATCTTTTACGGGGTTGACTTTCATTGGCTTTTTCTGCCGCTACTTTTTGGGTTGCTCCGACTATGGCTTGCTCGTCCAGAATTTTATAAACCAGATCTTCTTTTTTTAGAGAGTCTGTTTTCTTGATACCCAACTCTTTGGCAATCGATTGTAATTCCGACAAGTCTTTGTCGTTTAATTGAATAATGTTATACATAGAGTATAGTTATTAGTAATATATTTCTTTATAATCTTTTAATGGTATAATTAAGGAGCGCAATCTACACAAAAATGTGTTAGAAGGGGGAAATGCACTCATAATTACGATTATGGGATTGATGTTGTTTTGATTGTTATCAGGAAGTAAACAGACTTTCCCGGATAGGGAACTGACGTATTTACCGAGGACAAAAGTAGATATTTTTTTTTAATCTCATGCATATTACAGAAGATTTTTTGCCGAATTTAATGAAATTAATAAAAAAAACGACGTGGGGAAACATCCTTTCTGTCTGTGAAAACCCTGATGTTAAATGAACGTAAAAATAGGTCAGATTGTTCAGCAGAGTCTGCATGAAATAGCAAAAAAAATACTAATTTAGCCCGTCAAATTTGATTTTTACTTAATTATAAATAGAGAAAAGATGAAAAAAGTGATTTTTACAGAAAAGGCTCCTGCTGCTATAGGTCCTTACAGTCAAGCTGTTGAAGTGAATGGTATGGTATTCCTGTCAGGTCAGATTCCCGTTGATCCTGCTACCGGTGAATTTGTTCCGGGAGGAGTGACTGAACAGACTACCCAGGTTTTTGAGAATATCAAGAATGTATTGGCAGAAGCCGGTCTGACTACCGCTAATATCGTAAAAACAACCGTATTTTTGGCAGATATGTCTTTGTTTGCTGAAATGAACGCTGTTTATGCCAAGTATTTCGAAGGAGATTTCCCTGCCCGTTCTGCTGTAGCTGTTAAGGCTTTGCCGAAAGGAGCGCTTGTGGAGATAGAGAGTATCGCAGTGAGATAACGAGCTTTTCGCCACCGATTGCACGGATTGATGCAGATTATTTCTATTGAAAAGCAATTGCTTGATATGGAACCTGTGTCAATCAGTGTAGTCTGTAGTGAATGATGGTGGATGGGGAATCATAAAAACAACTGATTAACAGATAGCGTAGAAAAGTGGAATATGAAACAACTGAACAAGTGGCAATGGTCCACATTAATATTATCTGCTATACTGGTAATGGCATTTTCAGTCTTTATTTATCGGTATGAGCCTTTTAAATCCGGGTTCGAGATTACCGACCAGCTGGGTGGTAATATTTTCCCTGCAACCATTCTTTCTACCGCAACCACAGATGCCAGTTTAATCGTACCTGCCGATTCCGATTATATCGGAAATCCCAAGTCGTGTATCGCCATCCGGCTGAAGAACAGTTATGCCAATAGCAAATTGCGTATAGAAGTGGCCGAGACTCCTTTTTTCTCTCAGTCTGTATCCGAGTTTATTTTACCCAAGGCGGGGAAAGAATATCTGGTTTTTCCGGATATTATATGGAACTATCAGGCTTTGCGTGATAATAATCAGGCAGTGCCCGTTAGCATCTCCGTCAAGGCGGAATTGAATAAGAAAGAACTTCCACAGCGTTTGAAAACCATCTCGATGCGCAGTATCAATGAGTGCCCTTTAGGATATGTGGACGATAAAATGAAGTTTCACGATACGGGAGAGTTTTTTGCGGCCTACGTCAACGAGGAGCATCCTCAGATTGACAAATTATTGCGTGAAGCCTTGGATACACGTATCGTCAATCGTTTTCTTGGGTATCAAGGTAATGCACACCAGTCGGAGAATGTGGACAAACAGGTCTATGCATTGTGGAATGTGTTGCAAAAGCGGAACTTTAAGTATAGCTCCACCACCAATACCAGTCTTTCGTCCAATGTGGTTTATACACAGCGCGTCCGTACCTTGGACGATGCGCTGGAATCCTCGCAGATAAACTGTGTGGATGGCAGCGTGTTGCTGGCCTCACTGATGAAAGCCATCAATATCAATCCTATCCTGGTGCGTATTCCGGGACATATGTTTGTGGGTTATTACACGGACAAATCACATAAGAATATGAATTTTCTGGAAACCACGATGATAGGGGATGTGAATCTGGATGATTTCTTTCCGGATGAGAAGCTGGATTCTACCATGGTGGGCAAATCCCAGAACCAGATGTCGAAACTGACCTACGAGAAATCAAAGGAATATGCTACGAGGAAATACCGGGAGAATGATTCCCTGATACATTCGGGTAAAGTGAATTATATGTTTCTGGAGATTGATAAGAAGACCCGTGCGCAGGTGCAACCTATCGGTAAATAAATTTGTTGTATGGATATGGAACTTACTTATATATATCATAGCGGATTCGCCTTGTCAGGCGATGGCTTTACTGTAATCATGGATTATTACCGTGATTCGGAGGATGGACAGGCGCAGGCGGATTTGAACCGGTTGATGGATGGGACTTTCAGCAATCAAGAGGCGGGAATGCCGGAAGGAACCGTACACAGCGAATTATTGCGGAGACCCGGAAAACTGTATGTGCTGGCCAGTCATTTTCATCCGGATCATTTTAATAAAGAGGTATTGCAATGGCGTGAACAGCGGCCGGATATTATCTATATTTTCTCGAAAGACATTTTGCGTCATCGCAGGGCGCAGAAAGAAGATGCCGTCTGGCTGAAAAAAGGAGAGGAATATAAGGATGAAACATTGAGCGTGCGTGCTTTCGGTTCCACGGATGTGGGAGTATCGTTTTTGCTTCAGGCAAGTGGAAAAAAGATTTTTCATGCCGGTGATTTGAATAACTGGCATTGGATGGACGAGAGTACCGAGGCGGAGTGGAAGGGAGCCGAGAAGAATTTCCTGCATGAGCTGGATGATCTTTACGCCTATACGCCCGAAGTGGATGTGGCGATGTTTCCCGTTGACCCCCGTTTGGGAAAAGAATACATGCGGGGTGCCGGACAGTTTGTAACAAAGATAAAAACTCATATCTTTGTACCCATGCATTTCACACCGGAGTATGCCAAGGCAAATGCTTTCCGCGACTTTGCCGAAGCGCATGGAGTGCGTTTTGTGTCATTGACACATCGCGGACAAAAAATAGAGATTGAATAACAAAAGAATAACACAATATGAAAGTAAAAGGAAGATTTGATCATTTCAATATCAATGTAACTGATCTGGACAAGAGTATCAAGTTTTATGAAACAGCGTTAGGTTTGCATGAGTCTCATCGTAAGGAAGCTTCGGACGGTTCCTTCGTGCTGGTGTATATGGCCGATGACCACAGCAATTTCTTGTTGGAACTGACCTGGTTGCGTGACCATACCCAGCCATACGAGTTGGGTGAGAACGAAAGCCATCTGTGTCTGCGTGTGGAAGGTGATTATGACGAAGTCCGTAAATTCCATAAGGAAATGGGATGCGTTTGCTTCGAGAACACCGCTATGGGCTTGTATTTCATCAATGATCCTGATGATTACTGGATTGAGATATTGCCGGTAAAGTAAGACGATCGTTTCCGTTAGTAATGAATTAAAAAGATAGAGACTATGAAATACATTTCTCCCGGTGGCTGGTTCTCATTGGAATACCCGATGGGCTGGCACGAGTTTGAAGATACAGAAGAGAGTTTTTTATTCTATAATCCTGACCGGTGGACAGGTAATTTCCGCATATCGGCCTATAAGGATGAAGCGGCTGACTATGGTCCGCAGTGCATCGCATACGAATTGAAAGAAAATACTTCTTCCACCCTGGTGAAAGTGGGCAAGTGGGATTGTGCTTACAGCGCGGAAACTTTTCAGGAAGAAGGCGCCTGGTACACCACTCATATCTGGGTGACAGGAGAGGGGGATCTTTCTTTCGAATGTTCTTTTACCGTGTCCAAAGGAGGTGACAAGCATCCGGCAGAAGAAATCATCCGGTCTTTGCAGATCCGCAAAGAAGGTGTAAGTCACCCGCGTGAGATCATTCCGATCCGTGTCTTGGAAATCGGGGAGGTGAACACCGCCTTTGAGTGGGCTTCTACCACGATTAAAAAGCAACTCACCAAGGATTTCACTGCGTCGGAGAGCGATATTGACAGTATACAGCAGGTAATGGACAGCGGACGTTTCCAGACCCAGCAGCGTATGGCGTGGGAGAATTTCGGTATTGCCTTCGGAGCCATTCTGGTGAATGAGATGGAAGGTATGGAATGGGTGACTGTCATTGAGGGACAGAAAGAATATCCCGCCTTGCAGTTTATGTGTTCGGATATGGTGCTGGACCCTGCCGCACTGGTGTGGGGACAAGCTAAAAAGGGACTTCCCTGCGACTTGAAATCCGAATTCAGGAAAATTAAGCGAGAGGCGGAGGCAGTGTTGGATGATTTAAATAAATAGACAAATAATGACCCCATATATGCAAGTAGACGGGCTTACCAAGTCATTCGGTGACTTGGTATTGTTCCGGAAGATTTCATTTGGAGTGGCCGAAGGACAACGCATCGGTCTGATAGCAAAGAACGGTACAGGCAAGACTACCTTACTTAATATAATAGCCGGTAAGGAGGGATATGATGAAGGAAGCATCGTCTTTCGTCGTGATTTGCGGGTGGGCTATTTGGAGCAAGACCCACATTATCCCGAAGACCTGACCGTGCTCGAAGCCTGTTTCTATCACGGAAACAGCACGGTGGAACTCATCAAAGAATATGAAAGCTGCATGGAAACCGAAGGCAATCCGGGACTGGAAGAGTTGTTGGCACGGATGGAGCACGAAAAGGCATGGGATTATGAACGGAAGGCGAAACAAATCCTTTCTCAATTAAAAATCCGGGACTTCAGCCAGCAGATCAAACATCTTTCCGGAGGTCAGTTGAAACGGGTGGCTTTGGCGAATGTGCTGATAACCGAGCCCGATTTTCTGATTTTGGACGAGCCTACCAACCATCTTGATCTGGATATGACGGAGTGGCTGGAGGGGTATCTCGGTCGGGGAAACATCAGTCTGCTCATGGTGACGCACGACCGTTATTTCCTGGACCGCGTCTGCTCTGAAATTATCGAGATAGACAATCAGCAGGTCTATTCATATAAAGGGAACTACAGCTATTACTTGGAAAAGAGGCAGGAGCGTATCGAGGCTACCAATGCCGAAATAGCCCGCGCCAATAACTTGTACCGCACAGAGCTGGAGTGGATGCGCCGTATGCCCCAGGCACGCGGACATAAAGCGCGTTATCGGGAAGAAGCTTTCTACGAACTGGAGAAAGTGGCGAAGCAGCGTTTCAACGACGGCAATGTGAAACTGGATATGAAAGCCTCTTACATCGGCTCCAAGATTTTTGAGGCGGATCATCTGTACAAGCGTTTCGGTGATTTGAAGATTCTGGAAGATTTCTCGTATATCTTTGCCCGTTATGAGAAGATGGGCATCGTGGGAAACAATGGTACGGGAAAGTCCACGTTCATTAAAATACTGATGGGCGAACAGAAGCCGGACAGTGGAACACTGGATATCGGTGAGACAGTCCGTTTCGGATACTATTCTCAGGACGGCCTGAAGTTTGATGAGCAAATGAAGGTCATCGACGTGGTGCAGGATATTGCCGAAGTCATCGAATTGGGAAATGGCAAGAAGCTGACCGCATCCCAGTTTCTGCAACATTTTCTGTTTACCCCCGAAAAACAGCATAGCTATGTATATAAACTGAGTGGGGGAGAACGCCGCCGCCTGTACCTGTGTACGGTGCTGATGCGTAATCCCAACTTCCTGGTGCTGGATGAGCCTACCAACGATCTCGATATCATCACCCTTCAGGTATTGGAAGAATATTTGCAGAACTTCAAGGGCTGTGTAATCGTAGTAAGCCACGACCGCTATTTCATGGACAAGGTGGTAGATCACTTGCTGGTATTCAAGGGACAGGGAGACATTCGTGATTTTCCGGGCAACTACTCCGATTATCGTGACTGGCGCGAGGCGAAAGAGCAGCGCGAGAAAGAGGCGGAGAAGCCGAAGGAGGAAAAGACCGCCCGCGTGCGCCTGAATGACAAGCGGAAAATGTCTTTCAAGGAAAAGAAAGAGTTCGAGCAGCTGGAACAAGAAATAGCCGGGCTGGAGCAGGAGAAGGCCGATATAGAAGCCGCCCTTTGCAGCGGTACGCTGGGAGTGGAGGAACTGACGGAGAAATCCAAACGATTGCCGGAACTGAATGATTTGATTGATGAAAAGACCATGCGCTGGTTGGAACTGAGCGAGATAGAAGGATAGAATAACCGGAGGTGCAACAGTGTACCTGATGCCATATTGCTATATTCGTTTTGAATAACAAAACCATAATATAGAAAAGAAATATGGCATCCATTAAATTGAAATTCCGCCCATCGAGCGTAAAAGGAAAAAAGGGCGTATTAAGTTATCAAATTATTCATTACAGACTGACACGGCTCATCAAGACTTCTTATCGGATCATGCCTTCCGAGTGGGACAACTCCACCGGCAGTCTGCTTATTTCAACACAGTCTGAATGTAAAGCGCGTCTTCTGCTGATACGTGACCAGACGAATTGGGAGATGACGCGGTTACAAGGTATTATCAATGATCTGGAGCGGACCGGTGTGGAATACACCATTGATGATATCGTGGCTTCTTTCCGGAAAATCCCTTCTGTAGAGAGTGTGTTCAACTTCATGCAACGATGTATCAATAAACTGGAGCGGCAGAAAAGGGGACGGACGGCAGAAGGCTATACCTCGACAATGAACAGCTTTATCCAATTCAGAAAGAATGAGGATCTGAGTTTTGAAGCCTTTGATTCGGAACTGATGGAGATGTATGAAGCCTATCTGAAAGAGAAGGGCTTGGTAAAGAACAGTACTTCCTATTATATGAGAATCTGGCGGAGTGTGTATAATCTGGCTGTAGAGCAAGGCTATACCACCGACAAGAAACCTTTCAAACATGTCTATACCGGCATAGACAAGACCGTAAAACGGGCCGTTCCCTTTAAAATCATCAAAATGATCAAGGAGCTTGATTTGTCATTCGAACCCCAGTTGGAGCTGGCAAGGGATATTTTCCTTTTCAGTTTCTATACCCGGGGCATGTCGTTTATTGATATGGCACACTTGAAGAAGAGCAACCTCCAGAATGGAATTCTGACATACAGCCGGAAAAAGACCGGGCAACGGCTGACTATTCTGTGGGAGGAGCTGATGCAGGAGATTGTGGATAAATACAAGGATGACACTTCCGAGTACCTGCTGCCTATCTTGCGGTATTGTGACATAAATGACCGCAAGCAATATAAACTGAGGGCCAAGCAGATAGGACGGGGCTTGAATAAAATAGGCTTGCGGCTGGAATTAAAGGCGCCGTTGACTTTCTATGTGGCGCGCCATAGCTGGGCCAGCATAGCGCAGGACAGGAAGGTGTCTACAGACATCATCCGCGAAGGGTTGGGGCACGATAATGAAAAGACCACTCATATTTATCTGGCATCCATCTCCACTTCACAGATAGACCGAGCCAATCAGATTATTTTAAGGGGGTTGTAACTTTATTTGTATCTCAGGATATTTTGTTCAAGAAAAAATAATTCTACATTGCTGGCGAAACAGCGATGTAGAATATCATGCGGGCTGGCTGTACAATAGAGAAATACTGTGTGGCTTCGTGTGATATCTAATTTGGGATAATTTATTTTTTATCATGAACAAGTGTGATAAATCTGAAAATCAGCTGTTTGATAGCATGATTCGTTTTATAAAAAATGGGGTTCTCTTAGTAAGAGATCCCCATTTGGCTGCAAAAGTAGCTATAATTCCCAAGAAATGGAAATCTTTTGTTGTTTTAAAATGCTTTTAACAAGAAATGTATGAGAATTGTTCGTAAAAGGTTATGAATTACGATATGTATGTTTCACATTATCAATAGATTAAATAGAAATGGGGATCTCTTACTAAGAGAACCCCAAAAATGAAGCTTCAACAAGCCTTCATTTTAGAAGTACAAATGATAAATAATTTATGTTTTGATGCAAATCTGTAATGATGCGGATTTGGGTACTGAATACTCCTTTCCGCAGAATCAAAACATAACGGGTAAAGCGCCTAGGTTACTGCCATGCAGTTCAATCGCTTCTTGCCCAGACCAGGGGTCAGATCTGATAACCACGTCACAGACGGGGGAAGAAAAAGAATATCCTGACCACAAGTGGTATTATATGTTCCTGCGCAACAGAGAGCTGAAACGCTATATCGAAATCTTTACCGGCAGGAGGGCTGTGATGATTAATACCCGGTCTGGCATAAAGGAAGAAAGATATTTCTGCTTCAAAGTGTTTTCATATACCTCTGCTGACCATAAAAGACGTTTTGAACGGTGTCCTTATAGCAAGGAAGAATATGCGGCCCGTCGGGAGTCCGCCTTTGCCGTAAAGGAGGCGTTCGCGACAGGCTCTGTACAGAAGTTGAACGCTTTGACGGATGAAAAGGAAATCACGGGTGATGGTTATCTGTTTGTATGTGCCCCGTTGGATGAATTGAATCTCATCCTTGCCCATCTGTTCCCCCGGCAGTATCTTGCAAAAGACCGCAATTCCTATAGCGTGGCTGTTATTCCCCATAGACAGATGGAAGAATTTATTTATCTGTATGAATCCATGCCTTATAACATTGAACTGATGGATAAGCCTCTTGAGGAGTATATTCAGAAAAAGCAGAAGATACGTATTACGGGTGGTGTTTTTCAAGGGAAGGAGGGGTGTATCATGCGTCTGCATCGGAATACAAAGCTGGTGTTTGCTTTTGGTAATATGACGGTGGCTATTAGTTATCTTCAGGCTTTTCCGTTTGAGAAGGTGGAATAGGCTTTTCTTTTAACAATCCGAGATGATTATTTAAATGAAATATCTTCGTGAATCGTACTCTAAGTCAGACAGTTTTTTTGAGTGCTTTGATTTTGGGACGTTTTATGAAACTCTTATTTTGTGGAACATAATACGATTAAATATAAAAGCAGAATATCAGATTCATTCTTTTCTTATGTTGAAAATTATTTCAACATATTTTTTGAAGGTACTGATAAAGTGCTTTAAAAATAGAGATATGCCTTACGGGCATTTTCTCAATAGGAAAATTAAATAAAATAATAATTATGCAAGCAATAATTTTAGCGGCAGGTATGGGACGCCGTTTAGGAGAATTGACAAAAAACAACACCAAGTGTATGGTTAGCGTTAATGGTATAACACTTATAGATAGGATGTTGTCACAATTGTCTAGTTTGAATCTTTCACGAGTGATAATTGTTATTGGTTATAAGGGAGAGAACTTAAGAAAATATATCGGTAATGAATATAAGGGTTTAAAAATAGAATATATAGACAATCCTGTATATGACAAGACCAATAATATTTATTCATTGGCTTTGGCAAAAAAAGAACTTCAAGAAGACGACACTTTACTTGTTGAGTCTGATCTGATATTTGATGATGCAATGTTTCCAATGATTGTAAATTCACCTTATCCTAATCTTGCTTTGGTGGCAAAATACGAGAGTTGGATGGATGGTACAATGGTATACATAGATGCTGATAACAATATAATAAACTTTGTTCCTAAAGAAGCATTCAGATATGAGGATGTAAATATGTATTATAAAACAGTGAATATCTATAAGTTCAGTCGTGAGTTTTCGAAAAATGAATATGTCCCGTTTCTTGAAGCATACAGCCATGTAATGGGCAACAATGAATATTATGAGCAGGTATTGCGTGTACTGACATTACTTCGTACATCCTCCTTGAAAGCTTTGCCAATCAAGGGAGAAAAATGGTATGAGATAGATGATGTTCAAGATCTAGACATAGCATCAACTTTATTTTCTCACGAGGAGGATAAATACAAATTGTATCATAAACGCTATGGTGGATTTTGGCGATTTCCAAGATTGCTTGACTATTGTTATTTGGTAAATCCATTTTTCCCATCTACACGAATGAAAGATGAATTACGAGCTAATTTTGATACATTGCTTACGGAGTATCCATCAGGCATGTATGTCAATTCGTTACTTGCAGGAAAATATTTTGGGATAAAGCAGGATTTTGTAGTAGTAGGAAACGGTGCAGCAGAACTTATCAAGGTAATAATGGAGAAATATTCCAATGGCAAGGTCGGTATTATTTATCCTACTTTTGATGAGTATCCCAATCGTCTGTGCCCAGAGCAGATAGTGGCTTTTATTCCTAAAAATGCAGATTTTACTTATAGCGCTGATGACCTGATGAATTTTTATTCAGATAGGTCTATATCTTTATTATTGTTGATAAATCCGGATAATCCTTCAGGAAATTTTATTCCCAAACACGATGTCCTCAGGCTTGCATCATGGTGTGAAATAAAAGGTATCCGTTTGCTTGTTGATGAAAGTTTTGTAGATTTCACTAATGGATATGCAGATAATTCTTTACTACATGATGAAATATTGATGCAATACCCCTCTATGATGGTTATGAAATCTATTTCAAAATCATATGGAGTTCCAGGTTTACGGTTAGGTATCTTTGCTACAGCGGATAGCAAATTAATAGCTCGAATGAAAAAAGAAGTTTCTATTTGGAATATAAATTCTTTTGCGGAATACTATTTACAAATCTATGGAAAATATGAAAGAGATTACGCTAGAGCTTGTGAAAAATTCATTGCAGAACGTGATATCTTTTTTAAGGAGTTGAAGCGGATACCTTATTTGCGTGTCATTCCGTCACAAGCAAATTATTTTTTGTGTGAAGTAATTGACAAATATTCTTCGGCAGAATTAACACAGAAAATGATAGAACATGATGTTATCATAAGCGATTGTGGGTTGAAATCTAATATGGCAGGTCGCAATTTTATACGTTTAGCTATTAGAAATAGAAACGATAATTTGAAACTAATTCAGATATTTGAAAAATTATGAAATTGAAAGAGTTTATATATAAAAATGTAAATAGAATATTTCCCAAACGACCAAATATGTTGGTATTTATACCACATGGGGGAATGAAAAACGATGCCTATGGAGTTGATAACTACAAATCAGATAACTCTTTAACTTTCTTGAATTACCTATTGTCGCATTACGGGAAAGATTTTCAATATAGATTTGCTGTTGATTATGCAGAAAAAGAAAAAGTACAAAGAGTGCTATTAGAAAAATATCATGATATAGATATTGAATGCTTTCCTTTATTTGGATTAGAATATCTTGGCTTTTGGTCTCGAAAGAAGATAGCAGTTCGGAACTTGATGAATGTATTTATGAGAGCTAGCTATTTTTTTACATCCGAAGGATGTACTTTCCCTTATAAAATGAAGAATCAAAAGTTAATATTTTTAGGATATTTCATTCCCTTTAAGAATGATTATGATGTATTGATTCATAATGACTTGCGCTATAATCGGACTTATGATTGTTGTATTACAACTTCTCTGTTAGCTAGTCAAATAATAGCTCATACCTATTCTATGCCATTGCATAAATTTCAAGTTTTAGGATTTTCAAGAAACGATAATTTATTGTCGAATGAAAAGAACGAAAAATTGGAAAATTTTATCAAACAGTCAGCTGATTATCCAATAAAGAGAGTTATTTTATATACACCTACCCATAGAGATTATGAGCGAGATATTCATACAAATGTCCGATCTATATTAGGTTTTGAAGTTAATTGCCAAAAATTATCGGCATTATTGAAGCAATATAATGCTCTAATTATTTGTAAAGTTCATTCTAGACAAAATACAGAGGCGTTGCGTAAAGAATTGCCTGATGGGGTTGTTCTTCATATTCCTAATCCTTATTATGGGTTATGTGAACTCATGCAGTATAGTGATTGCTTGATTACAGATTATACCTCAGCCTATTTTGATTATTTATTATTAGATCGCCCGGTTTTATTTAACTTTTATGATTTTGATAAATATAGAAAAAGCAGAGGCTTTTCATTTGATCCTTTAAACAGCATTATAGCAGGGGATGTTTTTACTGACGAGAATTCTTTCTATGATAGATTAAAAGCATTTTTAGAAGGAGAAGACAAATGGAAAAAGCAAAGAATTTGGGTGAAGAAATTAGTTCATAAATATACAGATACCCAATCTTCGCAACGAATCTATGATTTTGTATTTCATCATAAAATAGGATGATAAAGAAACTTTTTACCAATAGTGCTATCTATGGTATAGCTCCCCATGTTCCTAAAATCGTTTCAGTTTTTATACTTCCTTTATTAACGACTCGTTTGACAGATGTAGACTATGGTATAGCAGGAACTATTGCCGCCTATACAATGGCATTGGCTGCTTTTTCAACGCTTGGATTTAATGTGGTATTACAAGTTTCATTCTACAAATCAAAGTGTCAATATAAAATACTATGGAGGGAAATATATGGCTTTCTTCAAAATTGGATGGTATTTTTTGCAGTCTTGCAGGGAGTTGTTCTTTATTTTGTAATACCCAAAGAAGCAATAGAGAATAGATGGCTTATTATTTTATTAACTAATTTTAATGGTGTTTTTTTTGGTCCTTCTGCTTTATTAGGATTAGTATATTTTCAATTAAAGGAAAAACCCTTACCTATAGCTATTAGAAGCGTTACTTCTGGATTGTTGACTGTATTTGCCAATTATATCTTTATTGTTGTATATGATTGGGGATATATGGGGTGGTATGTAAGTTCTTTTGTCGGTACATTTGTGATAAATGCTTCCTATTGGAATACATTGAATCGTAAGTTGGGATTGTCTCCGATCTATAGGTTTAAAAGGCGTACAATTAAAAATAGTTTGAAAGTGGCATTGCCTACTATCCCCCACTATTATTCCATGTTTCTATTAAATACTTCCAATAGGGTAGTTATGGATCGCTTCAATATGAATATTTCTTTAATAGGAGAATTTAATATGGCTCAACAATTTGCTTCCATGATGGATTCATGTGTAAATGCAGTGAATATGGCAGTAAATCCAATGACTATGAATGCTATAAGAAACAATGATGAGGAAGAAGCTCGACGTATTATCTATACGTTTGGGCTTGTTGCTCTTTCTTCCACATTTCTGTTTTCTTTATGGAGCAAGGAAATATTTGCAATATTGATAAAGAATGAAACACTTGCTCAAACTTATCCGTATGCTGCAATTTTAATAATGGCATTAAATTATAGACCTATGTATATTGCTGCATCCAATATGTTTTTCTATTATGAAAAAACAATAAAGTTATTATATATAACATTTGCAGCCGGAGCTATGTCATTGTTGGCAAATATTATTTTTATTCCTTTATATGGTCTTTGGGCAGCAGTGTTGATAAATTATATTTCATTTCTGTATATGGGATATAGTGGTTTCCTGACTAATTTTTTTCGACAAAAATCTAAAGTTTCATATCCATATTTTAGTATAATGTTGTTACAGATTGGCATGACAATATTATGTTTCTGCTTATTGGAAGAATATTGGAAAATTAAAATTATAGTGTCTGTCTTATATATACTGATTGTTTCAATCGTATTTTTTAAAGTGATAAAGAAATAAACATAGTGTTTTATGTTTTTGAGATTATGCAAGTATGGAGATATAGTATAATAATTGAATTAGAAAAAATCATTTATATAATTATGGTTATCTCAAATTCTATTATAGGTACTGTGTTATATAAGTCTGGTTGTTATTACCAATTGTTGTGATATTTATCTGGTAATGTGAAAAATAAGATTTATATACAGAATGTTTTTATCAGAAACTAAAGGAAAAATACAGGTATGAAAAATATAGGTATATGCATCATTGCTTACAACCGTTTGCATTCTCTAAAGCGGGTACTTGGTACTCTTGAAAAGGCGTATTATCCTCAATATGTAGATCTCAATATTAGTATTGATAAGAGTAATACTGATATTGTAGAAAAGTATGCAATGGCGTATCATTGGAAATATGGAAAGAAGAATGTGATAGTTCATCAGCGAAATTTGGGATTAAGGAAACATGTTCTTTCATGTGGTGAGCTACTTGAGGCATATGATGCGTTGATTGTATTGGAGGATGATATTTCAGTTGCCCCTTCATTCTTTTGTTATGCGTTGAACTGTGTGGAAAAATATGCTGATGTTGATGAGATAGGAGGAATAAGCCTTTATAATTTCCCTTTAGTCTATCATAATAGCCGTCCTTTTATACCTCTTAAAACCGATAGTGATGTGTATTTAATGAAATGCGCTCAATCATGGGGACAAGTGTGGATGAAGAAACAATGGAATGCTTTCAAGAAATGGTATGATGAAAATAATGCAGAATTTGGTGATGCGCCTCATCTTCCTCATTCCATATGTTCATGGGCTGAAAATTCATGGCTAAAATATCATATGCGATATTGTATTGAGTCGGGTAAATATTTTGTATATCCATATATTTCGTTAAGCACTAACAATGGAGATGCAGGGGAGCATGTCCGAAATTTTTCTACTCTTTTTCAGGCCCCAATGCTATATGGCTTGCAAAAAGTATTTAAACTTAATCCGACTATAAGATATGATGGATTTTTTGAGAATGAAAAATTACATGAAGCTTTAGGGGTGGATGAAAGTGAATGTTGTATTGATTTTTATGGTGAAAAAGATAATAGAGAAAGACGTCGTTATTGGCTGACGACTTCCTCTCAGCCGTATAAATTAGTAACTTCTTATGGATTGGTTTTGAAACCATATGAATTGAATGTATTATATCAGGTGAAAGGGAATGATTTGTTTCTTTATGATACAACAGTAGTATCTGAAAAAAAAACAATATCGAATTTGAATAGATTGATAATTTATCTTTATAGTTATGATCTCTCATATAAGAATATCTTGAAAGGATTTATTAGAAAGATGTTTTTGAAGAAATAAATGCTCTTCCAACCCAATAAGGATTTGTATTGTATAATGATTAATAAAAATGTTTGCTTATAAAATGTTTTTAATAAAAATATTTAAATATCTTTACCATAAGACAAAAAACGGAAGTAAGGTAAAATTTCCTTTCTCTTCCTTGATTGGCATTCATTCTACTTTTGAAGGAATGTCGCAGATATTTCCGCATACATATTTTAATGGTCATTTGGGATATGGATCGTATATAGGTTCGCATAGTGACTTATCTGCTTATGTGGGGCGCTTTACTTCTATAGCACCGAATGTAAGATGCAATAGTGGAACTCACGCTTATACTTATCCTTTTGCAACCACTTCTCCGGCCTTCTTTTCATTGAATAAAAATAATCTTCAATGTGGTGGGACATTTGCTACACGGCAATTGTTTGATGAGCATAGACTTGCAGATGCAAAAAAAGGATATGCTGTACGAATAGGAAACGATTGTTGGATTGGTGAACATGTTTTTTTAGTGGGTGGAATTTCTATTGGCGATGGAGCTGTGGTACTTGCCGGGGCTGTTGTTTGTAAAGATGTGCCACCTTATGCTGTTGTGGGAGGTGTGCCAGCAAAAGTAATAAAATATAGATATGATGAAGAAACAATTGCGTTTTTGCAATCTATCACGTGGTGGAACAATTCTCCAGAATGGTTTAAGGAGCATTGGGAATTATTGACAGATATGGATAAGTTGAAGTCTTATTATAATATCAGTTAATAAATAATTGATAATATATTAAATAAAATTTTATTATACAGTCGATTAAAAGTCTTTTTCCTTATTCTATATAAATTCTAATAGAATAAAAAATAATATGCAAATCATCTATTCTTTTATATCACGAAGTTTATGTATACCGCGTCGGCTTCGTAAGATTTTCTATAAATATTATAACCGTTTCCTTTTTTATGTAAATGGCGTAAAATTTGGAAAAAATATGCAAGTTTTCAATCGATTTTATCTCTCTAAACATCTCAAGGCTCGGATTACAATTGGTGATAATTTCATATTTACTAGTGGTGAAGCTTTTAATCCGTTATGTAGGAACATTCGTGGATGCATTTATGCTCCTGAAGGTTGCACCATCCAGATAGGAGATAATGTAGGAGTTAGTTCGGCTTGTATTTGGGCAAAAGAGCGTATTGTGATAGGTCATCGAGTGAAAATTGGTGCGGATAGCATTTTGATGGATACAGATGCTCATAATTTGGACTATAGAATTCGGAACTCGGAAAAGAAAGATAGCAGAGGAAGAAGCATTGATGGATGTACAGCATCCAGTGCTCCAATAGTAATAGAAGATGATGTTTTGATAGGTACACGATGTATTATTTTGAAAGGGGTAACTATTGGTGCGCGAAGTGTGATAGGTAGTGGAAGTATTGTTACCAAATCAATTCCTTCTGATTGTATTGCTGCTGGGAATCCGTGTAAGGTAATTAGGTCTGTTTCTGAAAGATGACTATATATGGGCTGGTAACATTTATTAAAAAAAAGCTTACGCTAATAAATTATATGCAAATAACAGAGGTATCTATTATTTATTTCATTTTTAGGCTGTTTCTTTTTGTGGTTGCTGTGTGGAATGGATATATTCTTTCCCATAAGGACAGAAAATTAAAAATATCAGATTTTTCCCCTATTATTTTTGTATATACTCTCTATTCCGGTTTAAGATGGGGAAGAGGTGTGGATTATAATGTTTATTACTGGGTATATGAAAATATAAAGAATGGTATAAGTAGAGAAGATAATGAACCTTTATTTGAACTATTGGTGAAAATCAGTGCGTGGTTAGGCTTCTCTTGGCAAGGATTTGTCGTTTTTATGAGTTTCTTTCTGATATTTGCTTGGTGTTTCTTTTTAAAAGATTATAAAAAGTATTTGGCTTTGGCATTGCCGTTTCTTTGTTTGAATCTGACCATGGCCGAGAACTTGATGCGGTGGTGTTTAGGCTTTTCTTTTATACTTATCGGACTTTCCTATTTGTTGTCTAAAGGAGATTATAAAAGATATTTTATTTTTTGTACAATGGGCTTTTTAGTTCATTACGCTCTTATACTGAATATTCTGCTTTTTACAGGACTTTTTTTTAGCAAAAAGCCTTTTTCTCCTATTCTCTTTTTTATTTTATATATTGGAAGTATTACAATCTTTTCGGCGACTTTTTTTACGAATCTTATTGATGTGGTGCAACAACTTGATTTAGGAACACGTTTTTTGGCTTATCAAGAAAATGCTGCAATGTGGCTGGATCCAAAAGAGCAGAAAGTAGAAGGGGATTTTAGTTATCTTAATGTGTTAGCTACTTTCTTTTTTATGTTTGCTGCCTACAAAATGGTTAAGACTAGACCTGAATGGACATATGTGTATAATTTGTCATTAATAGCATGTGTCTGTTTCCCTATATCTCAAAAACTAGAACTTCTGATGCGATTGGAATACATTATATATATTTTTAAAATTGTTATGACGGGGGCTGTTATGATGGATGTATTAAAAAATAGAAAATATTATGGTAAGTGCATATATATGTTTGCTGTTATATTTTTAGCTTATTATTTATGTTATTCTTATATGATTCGTGAATCATTTATGACTTCTGAGCCTCCTTATTATATATGGGATGCGCATGGTCGGAAAACTTTAACTTAAATGTTCAATTGTGGAAAAGAAAATAATTAAGATATAAAATGATACATTTGATTATAGAATATGTTTTAGAAATTGAGTGTACGTGCGTTTTTTACTTACCGTTATACAAGATCTTTATTTTTTTAGGTCACCTATTTTTTAATCCTAATTTATGGGAGAAAATATATGAATAATAGTTCTTTGAAAATATCAATTATTACTGTATGCTTTAATGCGTCTAATACGATTGAAGAAACTATAATATCTGTTGTAAAGCAAACTTACAAGAATATTGAATATATTATAATTGATGGAGGAAGTTCTGATCAGACAAATAATATAATAGATAAATATAGTGAATTTATTTCTTACTATTGTTCCGAACCTGATGATGGAATTTATGATGCAATGAATAAAGGACTAGAATATGTCACAGGTGATTATGTCCTTTTTTTAGGTGCGGATGATCATCTGATTTCTTATTCGGTAATTGAACAAGTATGTAACAAAATATTGTTATATAATGAAGAAAAAGTTTTTTATGGAGATGTCTTTAGGCCTATTTTAAATGATATTTACTGCAATAGATTCACCAAAATTAAATTGGCTGTAAAAAATATTCCTCATCAAGGAGTGTTCTATCCTAGGTGTGTTTATAAAAGATACAAGTATGATTTAAAATATAACTTGTTTGCGGATTATTATTATAATATTTCATTATTTTCAAGAATAGGATTTGAATATTTGGGATTGACGATTTCATATTTTAATGATTTAGGTAGTTCGGCAAGATTAAACGATTTGAATTTTGAAAAAGATGAAAAGAAAATAAAAATCTCAAAGTTAGGATATTTACCTTTTTTATATTCTGAGCTATACCATTTTTTGCGTAATCTAATAAAAAAATGAAAATAAGTGTTTGTTTAGCGACTTTTAATGGTGAGAAGTATCTGCAACAACAAATTGAATCAATACTGATTCAATTGGGAGATAATGATGAGTTGATAATTTCAGATGATGGAAGTTCAGATCAAACCTTAAATATCATAGAATCGTTTTCCGATAAGCGTATTCATATTTTTCACAATAAGATGAACCATGGGTTTATTGGAAATTTTGAGAATGCTTTGCGCATAGCAACGGGAGACTATATATTCTTATCTGATCAAGATGATGTTTGGTCTTCTGATAAATTGCGGATCTCTTTACAAGCACTGGAAAAAGCGGATTTAATAGTTCATGATGCTGAGATGATAGATGGAATGGGAAATAGTTTAGGAAAAAATTATTATTCTATGATGCACTCTGGTACAGGATTTTTGCGTAATTGGTTGTATACAAGATTTCTAGGGTGTTGTATGGCGTTTAATAGAAAAGTTCTTAATGCCTGCTTGCCATTTCCTAAATATATAACAGGTCATGATTATTGGATTGGTATGTATGCGTTACTGAAATTTAGAGTTCGTTTTATTCCTGAAAGATTGGTGTATTATCGGAGGCATGGTAATAATGTTTCATCTTCTAGTGAAAAATCGAAAAATACATGGGCATATAAAATTATAATAAAACGTTTGGGAATAATATGGGCGTTGATAAATAGGAATGCATTGTACTTTTAATCTTGTTGAGATACACTGTTTGTGTCACTATAATTAAAATCTTATAGAAAATATACATTAGGAGTGATTTGGGAGATTTTTTATTTGTTATAGGAGTAACTTATGTTTGTCAGGCTTGAAATATGTGAAGAAATTCTTTCGTGAAATCGTAAACGATTGTAGAGGGTATAAGAGGCTGTTGTTGATGACAATCGAAATCAAGATTAACAATATTAAAAAATTAAGTTCCAATTGTAAGCAGTCAAAAATTGGCTCATAATTGAAATCTCTATCTTCGCTGCGAACAAAAATTTTAGAATTTATGTATAGCAGTGAAGATCT
>ERZ772831.38-NODE-38-length-105797-cov-9.607365_pt1 | contig 105797 bp, 119 predicted proteins | sample MGYA00580858_ERZ772831 | MGnify/ENA primary metagenome ERZ772831 (study PRJEB29015, sample SAMEA2737694) | human gut metagenome | biome: human gut; feature: human-associated habitat; material: faeces | place: China | collected 2012 ... | reverse complement strand
CAAAATCAGGTGTATCATCTGACTTATCTAAATGATTTAACACATACTTGTTTACTTCTGATACTGCAAGTTTAATAAAATTTGCATTTGCCATAATATTTTACCTCCTAAAAATCAAGTCAAAGTAATCTGCAAGCCGTCAATTTTAGTGCCGAGAAGTCCTGCGTAACCGTCCTGCTCTGTATCGTGCTCGGTATTATGCTGATACGGCATAAATTTGTTTTTGCCTTGCTTGCGTGCTCTGTATGTAGCTTTATAGTCATCCACACCCGAGAACTCGACCTGGATGGCGTCAATGACCTTGCCTTTAATTCCTGCGTAGCCGTTGATATCGTCCTTGATGTCGTATCCGCTAACCCACGGCAGCCAGTCACCGTTGAGCAGATGGACACGATAGCAAAGTTTTCCTGCTGATACCTTAACCGCCACGCCTGAAATAGCTTGTTTCTTTCGTCCTGCAATATTTGACAAACCTTTGACTTCATCATACCACCGACCGTCAGCAAAAACTCTGTAAGTCAATGTTGGTTTTTCGATCTTAACATTTTCAAAAACATTTTCGTTAAATATGATGTTCGTATCAATATTTTTGCCATAACCGCTTACTCTGCCTGTTGAACTGTTCTGCCATATATCACAGCTTAATTCATTTACGGAGTTATATTGTGCAAGCCAGATACTGTACTTTTTCTTTAATTTATCGTAATCGAGATAATTATTAAACCAATTCAGATTGGCATACACACCTGCTCTGTAGTTACTTTTCTTGATTGTTTCGCAAAATCGTTCTGCAATTTCTGTAATTTTAGTTTTACCAAGGTGCAACTGCGAACTGTCCTCAAGGTCATAATAAATTGGCATATCAAGGCTTTTATTTTTAATGCACTCAAGGCAAGCCTTTGCCTCTTTTTCAGCATCATTAACGCTGTCGGCATAGCTGTACCAATACACTCCGATTTTTAAATTTGCGTTTTTTGCATTTCTAAAATGGCTTTCAAACATATTGTCTTTTTGCGATGTTTCTCTGCCATAACCTGCCCTTATTATGACCGCTTTTATGCCGTCATTTTTCATTTTGTTAAAATTAATGCCTTGCTGAAATTCTGAAATATCAACACAAGTTACCCTTGCCATATTTATACCTCCCATACTGCCATAACAGCGTTATAGTATTCGTCAGAGAGAACCTTTCTCAACTGTTCTCTGCCGGATTCGTCGTTCATATATGCGTTGCGAACATTAACGCCGACCTGCACATCTTCGCCGTTAAGGGTTATAAACTTCTGTCTTAACACACTCACACTATCCTTTGTAAGCATATCAAGCGTAATTTTTTCTTTAAATTCCATATGGTTACCTCCTACTTTCTGATATATGTAACTGTAAAATTGATCATCTCATCCTCTGTAAATTTATCCGTTTGTGAGGTGATGTAAACCCATGATCCCTTAATACGGATATTTCTCAACTTACTTGTGGTTGAGAATACAGCAATACTCGATAAACTGCTTTCGTCTTTTATTGGGAAAGGCAAGCCTGACAACTGAATATACGTTCTATTAGCAATAAGTTTTGTAATGTTTACTGACACTGTAGCTACATTGCCGTTTTTCACATAATCGAATCTTCCAGCACAGCCCTCATAAATTGCTTGAGCCGGAGATAATTCTCCTGTACCGATCTCAATATTTGAGCTATCATATTTTTTTGCAATACTTTGATTAAGAGTATTAACACTGTTATATAAGGTACCGCTTGTGATATAGTTAGGACTATTCTCTTTAGGTGCGGTATCAAATGGCATTTTGTCGAGCTTAAGGTTTAACGATCTGTTTATATATGTTTTATCATAAGCATCGGTAATTCCGTAGCCTTCCAAAGTAGTTGCTTTATCAGCTTTTTTATTAATACTTTGATTAAGAGTATTAACTTTGTTATCAATACGTTTATTAATAGTATTAACACTATTGTATACCGTGCCACTTGTGATATAGTTAGGACTATTCTCTTTAGGTGCGGTATCAAATGGCATTGCGTCAAGTTTACGGAGTAATGCCTTATTCAGATATGTTTTATCGTAAGCATCGGTAATTCCGTAACCGGCAAGAGTATCCGCCTTATCAGCTTTAAGATTAATCTTCATTGTCACTGTTTCGTCAATGTCTGTAAGCTCTGTTTCGAAGTATTCGATAGCTTCTGCTTTTGCTTTAGCAACTGCAGCTTCTGTTGCTAAATTCGAGCCTGTTGGTTCAAATTTTGATTTATCATTAATAGCTTTTTCAGTGATTTTAACAATAAAATGCTGTGCTGTAATAACAGCTCCGCTGCTGTCAGACAGCACAACCTCACATTTAGTCACGCCCGGCAAAGATAAGACTTTATCGGTAAGCTCAACAACGATTACATTATCTGATATTGTGCAATTTTGAGACTCTGCAACTATAACATTATTAGTTACAGCGTTAAGAACAGCAGTCATTGTACTGTCAAGGGTAACTTCTGCATCATTAGCTGTAAGTGTTACATCAATAAATCTTGATTTTTTGTCTAATTGATGACTGTATAAAACCGGAGTTGATGTATTTTTGAGCAGGTCTAAATTAAGTTTGTAATGCTGTATGTTCATCATTGCCTCCTGTTTCTTCTGCAAAAATGACTTCGGATTCAGCAGGAGCTTTATCCTTATCGTTTTCACAAACTGTTTTTTCTTCTGTGATAAATTTCATAATAACCTCCTACCAAGTTGCTTTTTGTAAAATTCCGTTTTTGAATGTCAGAGAAAATTCTTTCCATGAGCTTGCTGTACCGTCACTTTTAAATGAGGTGACATAGTAGCCTTTGAAAGTACCGCTAATAGAACCGCCCTCAAATTTCCAATCGCTTAAAACCGCTTTTCGTAAATAATTGTTATGTAAATTAAGATCACACCCGGTATGAAGTTGGTCTTTTTCGTAATCGTCAGAAAGCTTTTGAGCAGTATATGTTAGTTTCATAGTGAATGATTCTGCATCGTCAGAACTCATGTATGCCCATGTCATATACGCACTATTTGAATTGAGGTCAAAAGCTAAGCCTCGCTTGTTTTCATCGTGTAAATATGAGCTTGTACCAACCGAGCCGACTTCATTATCGTTGTAATAAAAGTCTTGTCCGTATTGATTAAGTGACATCAGCTTTTTATCTCCGAGGTTATATACATTAAGCTGTGCATTTTCAAACTTTATGTACTCGGATATGTTGTTCCAAGCAATTCGCACATCTTCCGCCGATTGCTGTAAAAGCGTACTCCAACGATTAGTGCCTACAACTTTGTTGACTTCAAGAAAAAGTCCCTCGGCGGTCTGGGTAAACAATGATTCATTGACTGAGCTTGCCCACGATTCCGACACATGGAGAACGGTGGTGTCTAAGTCCTGCTTGATTTCATTTACCTTTGTGCGGTCGTGGAGCTGTTGAGCGTTAAGCTCTGTAATGCGATTATTTATCGTGGTTAATTTACCTGTGAGCTTTGCCGCTATTGAAGATAGGGAAACAGTATTAAGCAGCGGATTTGCAGGAAATTCTTTAATCTCTACTATCCGGTAGTTTCTTTTTCTGTTGCGGTTACGGTCAACCAAAGTTACTACATCATACAGACTGTAGGATAGAATTTCCTTATAAATCTCCGGCTGAGCTTTGGCAAGGTCGATAACCTTACAGGTGTATGACTGCTCGGGTTCAGCCATATTCGCAAGCTTGACAACACCGTCATCTAAAAGCGACTGAGGGTCTGTGTATCGTTCATCACGCCAAACATAACTGATTACTTTGTCTGTGTAGGTGTGATTTTCAATGTACTCACAGCCGTTATTAACGCTTGCAATAGATAAGCCGTCCTTGCCGTAGGCATACAGTCTTGTAACCAAGCCTGAAGAGCTGCCTTTGTAGTTTAAGTCTGTGAGATTTAATTCGTCGGTAAAATACACTCCTTTCGGCTCGGTGTTGTTTTCGGGCTTTATAAGAGTTATCGTTTTTTGCTTTGTATTGTACTCATACACATTGCCGTAGCTTGTGGAATTGGTACATTGGTTTAAAATATCAAGCACAGTTACATCGCTAAGATCGAAGCTGCAACGCTTGCTTACAAGGGTATCGTTTTTAACACTCCAGTCGGTATTGGAAAGTATTTCAGTACATATGTTATGAAAGCTCTCTGTAGTCTTGTTAAAGCTTGTAAACATATCTGCACGAAGGTCATCAAGATTAAGCTCGCAGACAATCGTTGAAACCGTTTTGCGTTCGTGAATACTTTTAATCAAATATCTCTGATTATCGTATTCAACCTCACCGTCCAAAGCAAAATATTTATACAAGCTGTGCTTAGGCGATATGTCAAATTGCAGGCTCATCACACCGCCGTAGGTTTTTGTAACGCAAAAGGTGCTATCAATATCTGTAAACAGCTTTACATCATTGTTGTAAAAGATTTTTAAAACCATTTAAACCCCCCTTAAATCACACATAAACAGGCGTGTAAATTACCTGAATATCAGCCTGAGAATTATTACAGCTTATTGTATTAGTTCCGGGATAAAGCAAAGGAAAATCAATTAAGGTGCTGTCAAGGAACTTATTAACTCCGCCGAGCGTAATTAAACCAAGCTCGCCGTCAATTACTAAAGGAGTGTTTGCGGCAATATTAATAACAACAATTCCACACACTGTAATTAACGAGCTTTGTTCCGGCAAGGTAACAATAAGCTTGTATTTGCAAGGAGTAGTTGACTGACAATATATTTTACCGTTCGGAGCAACATCAGCAGTTACAGTTGGTTTATGTCTTATTGCATTAAATGTGTAAGTTACATCGTGTTCTCCGCTGCTGTCAAATGTAGCAGCGGAGATTGAAGTAACAATTGAAGTGTATATGTATCCGTCCGGCAAAGCTATTTCAACTGTTTTACCGATTAGTTCTGCCTCAAACCTTGCAATATTATCGGTCGCAGCTGCGTATCTGTCCGTAATCTCTGTTCCTTTTGCAGAACAACCATCCAAGCAAGGAAAGAATGTAAGAGTAACAGTCAGCGTTCTTGTTCCATATTCGGTTGAATACAGTGCAGGCATTTTGACAAGATTAGTATTAGCTGAAACATTATTTGTAAGCGTTGTACCGCTTACAGCATAGCTAAGCAGTCTTGCACTGTAATTAGAAATATCAATGTTATTTACGGACATCTCTGTCATAGATTGTTACCCTCCCATGCTAATTCCTCCGACATATACGGAGCTGTTGCAACTGCAAACTCTCTGCCGTCAACCTCAAGATGATTTACTATGTTGCCTTGTAGCACTACTTTTTGTTTATCAGCATTTTGCATATCGACCGTATGCACCACATTAGCTGTAAGCTGTTCTGCTACAAAGCTTTTACCTTCTGCTACGGCAGCACGCATTTTCGACACCAAGCCGTTAGCTGACACGCCCGACTGCAAGCGTTCGGTAAATTTTGACGCCACATCATCGGCTTGCTTATACAGCTTCGGCGCTTCGTCATCAAGACCTATTTCGCCGCCCTCAAGAGTATACTTAAAGATTTTTCTGAATACCTTTGACGGAGAGTGTATATCCCACTTCTTTTTGAAAATTGCAAGAATATTATCAGCGACCGATGAAGCACTTGCATATAGCTCAGGTGATCTTTCTTTTATTCCGTTAATCATTCCCTGCATAGCTTCATCCATGGTCTCTTGGCATTCAGGAGGCAATTGGTCATAATTGTTAATAATATCTTCAACAACTTTTTTATCTTCATCTGAGATTTTACCGCCGTATAGTTCTGTTTGAGATAGCATAGCTAACCAAGTTGAAAGCTGTTCCTGTTGATTTGTATCAAATGATTTTGTGAATTTATCGTTTATATCAGCCAATTTTTTATTATGTTGCGAATACTCATTTGCAATTAATTGGTCATATTTTTGTTCAATAAGTAATGTATCGCAACCGCCTGAATCATATTCTTTTTTAATTTCAGCCTGCTTAGCTTGCTCAAGTGCTACAAGGTTGTCGTTACTTCTTTTGTTTTCTCTTGCAATATCTTCATTATACTTTTTTTGATTTTCGGAATAAGTTTTTAAACCATCAGCTCTATCTTTATAGCCATCTTGTAAAATTTTGAGAGTTTCGGAACAAAGTGTATTAGCTTCGGCAACTGCAGCATCATAGTCTTTGTTGGCGGCTTCTCGCTGTTGGTTATACCATTCATCCGTATATTGCTCATCAGTACCAATTAAAGCTCTTTTTTCTGCAAGCCAATTGATTTTTTGCTGTTCAGCCGCTTTAACAGTGTCATCTCTCGTTTGTTCTGCTGTTGCGGTATATTCACTTGAGTAAGCCTCATATTCTTCAAGTGATAAATCGTGATTTTCGGCTAAATCTTTAGACATATCCTTAACAACGCCCTGATAAGCTTCCTGAACCTTTAGCTGTTCATCTGCAAGCTCCTTTTGCTTTGCGAATAAATCATCAAGTCTTTGAATTTCTTCCTCAGTCAGACTTGTTCGTTCTTCTTTGGCGTGTCGAGCTATTTCCGTAATTTCAGTCTGTACTTCATCCATTTTTTGAGTTAATTCAGACTGTCTTTCATTTGAAATAATGATAGCATCATTAAATCCTTCGAGTGCATCTCCAGACTGCGAAAGGCTGTTAATATAATTTGTTGCACCATCAGCAACATTAGCATAAGCTTCAGCTATTCCTTCATACGATTCTGCAAGAAGTTGCTCAGATGACGTTTCTTGCTCAACACATAAATTCAAAGCTGCTATTCCTGCTGCAAGAGCGGCTACTGCAGTGATTACTATGCCTATCGGATTCAGATTCATAGCTAAATTCCACGCATACTGTGCCGCTGTAGCAAGTGTGATTTCGCCTGTGAGAGCGGCTACCGCAATCTGCTTGAGCGTTATTGTTCCGAGCGACGCAGCTTCTGCAAGGCTTTCGGCTGTTACCGCTGCTGTATGTGTTGTGAGTAAAGCTGTAACTGTTGATATTATCGAATATGATTTGAATGCTGCGTATACAGAAGTTATTACACCTAATAGCACCTCTGAATTATCTGCAAGCAAATCAACTGCTTTAGACAAAGGAGGCAAAACAACCTTTGCTACATTTGTAAAAGCCTTGCCTAAGTTGACTACAATATTTTTTACGCTGTCAATAGCCTTTTTAAGACCGCCGTTTTCAAATGACTTTTTAATAGTGTTTACAGTCTCTTTAACAGGTGCTTGAAGTTCTTTTGGCAACAGCTTATTAAGATTATCAACAAGCTCTGAAACAATAACCTTTGCGGCTTTGATTAAGTCAGGTGCGTGTTCAATAACACTTGTTATTAAAGTCTGAATTATATTAACAGCAGACTTTGCAAGTTTATCGGAATTATCAGCTATTCCGTCAACAAAAGCCTGTAAAAAGTCAACAGCGGCATTTATCATTTCAGGGGCAGCCTCTGCAGCTTTAACTGCAAGCTCGCCGAAAATGGCTCCTGCTTCTTCAATCATTTTTGAAAGACCGCCACTTTTAAATGCTTCTGTCAAACGATTTACATAATTTTGAGCTTCAACAGCTGCCTCTTGCAAAGGAGCCGACATTCCCTCGTAGATTTCAATGCCTAAACCTTCAAGCCCTGATTTTAGGATAGTAATCTGACCTTGCAAATTATCTTGCATTGTATCAGCCATTGCTTGAGCCGCACCGTCAGCATTGTTAATATTTTTAGTCAGATTATCAAAGTCAGAGTCGCTTGCATTAATGATAGCAAGCATACCACTCATAGCTTCTTTACCAAAGAGTGTGCTTGCTGTTGCAGCCTGTTCGGTTTCGCTTAATCCGCTAAACTTTTCCCTAAGCTGTTTCATTACATCTATAAGAGGCAAAGCGTTACCCTCGGCATCGGAGATAGATATGCCATACTGTGTCATTACATTAGCCATATCTTCCGTTGGAGATGCAAGGTTAGAAAGTGCCGTTTTAAGGCTTGTTCCTGCCATACTGCCCTTGACACTTGCATTAGCCATAAGACCGAGGGCAAGGGAAACGTCTTCGACAGAGTAGCCCATTGTGCCGGCAAGAGGAGCAACATATTTAAAACTTTCACCAAGCATAGATACATTAGTATTCGCCGAGCTTGAGGCTTTGGCAAGTACATCTGCAAAGTGCGTGCTGTCTGAGGCTTTAAGGTTAAACGCTGTAAGTGCGTCTGTTACAATATCCGAGGTTGTTGCTAAGTCCAAACCGTCAGCAGCGGCAAGGTTCATTATGCCGTCAATACCATTGAGCATTGACTCTGTGTCCCAGCCTGCCATAGCCATATATTGTAAAGCAGATGCCGACTCGGATGCAGAGAACTTTGTTTTTGCACCCATTTCTTTTGCCTTGTCGGTCAGACTTTGCAATGAATCACCTGTTGCACCACTGATTGCAGATACTTTTGACATAGCAGCTTCAAAAGATGAGCCAACGGCTGCCGCTGCGGTTGCTCCTGCACCGAGTGCGGCTGTAATACCTGCGAGCGTTGCTGTTACAGCAGATACACCCGCTTGAGCAATTGATTTTATTTTATCAATACCGCCCTTAAAGCCACTTGTATCTATTTTTGTATCAATTTTAATAGAGCCATCATATGCCAAATTACTCACCACCTTTAAGCGTTGAGGTCATCGGCACATAATGGCTCTACTTGACCTTATTTATTTTTGTTATCGTTTATTACGATTTCAAACTGTTTCTTACAGTTTCGTCCCTTGCAGCATACAAAAATGCCCCTACACCTTGACGATTTGTCAAAGTATATGGGCATTTCATAACCGCAGTAAGGGCATTTAATTTTTGATTTGTTTTTCATCATTTAAAATTAAAATCAATTACTCTAATATTATCTTTTTGAGCTTCTGATATAGATAAAGTCCCATTTTCAAAAGATACCTTACCTGTTTTATAATTAACAAGTATATCCATTTGTTCCTGTAAACTTAAACCGAAAATATCAGACTTTAACATTCTTACAAGTGCTTTGTAACAAATATCATCAGTACTTTCAGTCGATAAAATTACATTAATATAATCTACTGAAATTTTATTATCAAGTTTAAGCAGAGCAATATCTATATCAATCTTGCCATTATCTGAATTAACCAAGTATAAATTGTCGCTACATTTTTTATATGTAAAATTTACACCATCTATCGTAAAATCAGACACAATACTTTGAATGAGGTCGTCTTCACTTAATGTAGATAAAACATCACTTTGTGTTGTTTCAGGTTCAAGAGTAGTTTCCTCAACTGCTTTAGAAGCAGGAGATGTTATTTGCGTAACATTTTCAAAAGTAGGATTTGAATTATTAACATTACTTGAGCAAGCTGTGCAGTTGATTGCAAACAATGACAAGATAAGAAAACATAAAGTCTTTTTCATAGTACCACCTCGTGAAATAATATAACTTTAACAATATTATACAAATTTCACAATAGATTGTCAATTGTTTCTCCGTTTATCAGTGCATCTTCAATGTTTGATATTTGCTTTTGCACTTCTTTTTTGAGAGGCAGCTTATACTGCTTTTTCATTTTCTGATAAAACGCTTTCTGTGCGGCAGTCATTTTTGAATTAATTTCAACCGACCTGTAGCCCATAATTTTTACAAACTCTGTACTATCAGACAATGACAACATCAGTGCGTGAAACTTCCACCAATGGAGCTTAGCAGAGTTTAAATCAATATGATACTGCTGCATAAACGCAGCACAGATATAACCGTCATCATATTCGTAGCTGAACACTTCTTTATGAGATTTACCGTTAACCTTCTGAGGAGGCTTTCCGCAGCGGTAAAACCAAAGAATTTGATTTACAGTCTTTTCATCGGCAAATGACGGAGGTTGATTTTTGCAAAAAACAAGATTTTTAATATCAGCTAAAGTATTTTCTGCTTTTTCCGCATTTTCCGATAAAAGCATTTCAAATTCCAACCAAGTTCTGAAATCAGTGTTGATTTTGTATTCCGTTCCGGCAATGTTCAATCTGTCAGGCACAGAATTAATAAGCATATTCATCACTTAACAATCTTTGGTCGGTTGTTGTAATGATTTTTGTGCTTATTTCTACGCTGCTGACGGTTGCCGAGTTTTGATTTATACTGTTCGCCGACTGCCTTGTCAAGCTTATTAACTGCAACAATAACGCCCTCATACGCATTAATGCAGGTTGTAAGATTTACCGATTCACCAAACACCTTTTTTGCAGTACCGTCACCGAAAACATCATCAAAGAACTCAAAAACAGCACTGCACTGTGCACGAATAAGCTCAGATCTGCGTTTACCGTTTGTATCAAGCTGTTTCATTTTGTCGCTGACATTATCGTTAGCCTTTTCAAAGCGCTCCATTTCAAGTGCGTCTGCAACATCAATGTCAGGCAAGGTTACATTATTAATAATCATTGTTTATGCCTCCTTAAGCAGATTTAGCAGTAAATGTTTTAGTGGATGTATCAAAAGTACCCTCAACAGGGTCACCTTTGCCAAGAAAGTTTCCACTGCAGCCCATTTCGCCGTCATCATTTGTAAAGGATGCTACCTCAATTGCAATATTGAATTTTCGTGCGTGGTATGATGTATCAGTTGCAGCGTCTTTTTGGTCAAGATCAACAACAACATACTCGGTTTCTGCATCTTCGCCTACAAGCTGATTTTCTCCGATGTTGACAATAAAATTAATTGCGTCCTGCTCTCTAATCTGGTCAATATCAAAAGCTGTATTCCAATCGTAACCTGAAATAGATTTTGTTGCTGATTTATCGCATACATACTTCCTGCTCTTAGTCTGAGCTGATGGATTTTCATCAAGTGTTTTTGCACCGACACCCAAAAGTGCAAATGCTTTTTCTTTGCTGCCGTTACTGCAGTTAAGATAATTTGCCTGCATTCTTCTCTGTCTAATTACTTCAGCCATTTTTTACCTCCAAATTTTTAGTATATTCCAAACGACACTGTATTTGATACCTTGCCGTCTTCGTATCATTGTTCATTACATAGCCTGATGACAAAACCTTGATTGACTGAGCAGTACAGCCGTCAGGGAGCTTAGGTAATTTACGGTTTATGTTCTGTTCTGCAATCCAATCCTCAAGCCTTTCGTAAAACTCCAAGTTTGCCATGTTTATGCCGTTTTCAGAGCTGTAACATTCTCTGCTTGCGAAGATAAAAAGGTACTGACATTTAGCCGAACCGTCAATATAGCTTTTCACTAGCGTTTTGCAAGGCACAGTTTCAATGCTGTACTGTTCTGCATCTTCACCAAGATAATCTACATTAAGCTCTGAATCAGCATCAAGAATTTCACAGTCGCAAAACCACTTGAACAATGATTTTATAATTGATGTTTCCATTATTTACCTCCGCTTTTTTCCTTTGCGGTTTTCAGAATATCGTCAAGGTGGTCGGCTTTCATACGCTCAAACCAAAACTTACCACGCATACCGCCCTTAGAAGTGCCTTCTTTGCCTTTGCCTGCATTACTGTAGTAGTTTGTGTGAGCATATACAGCATTGTAAATAACTTCACCTTTACCAATCTTAGTGCCTGCAATGCCGCTTTTCTTTAAGTATCCTGTGTCAAACGGCACATAAGGGTCAGAACGGCGGAGGACTTCGCTGTCAACAATTTTTTGTACCTTGCCCTCAGCCTCTAAGCCACGGTCTTTAAGCATTGTTTCAGTTGTGTTAAAAAGCAGTTTAATAATCATTTAACCACCAATTTAATATGCTTTGAATAGTTAGATGCATTGAGATTTTCAGTTACTGATACAATTTCAAGTGCGTCATAATTTTTAATTAAGTCTGCTAAATTTGATATATCGCAATCAACCTCGCCTTTGACGATATAGTCACCTTTTTTGAGCGTAAAGCAGTTATAAGCCTCATCGGCAGACATTGCCTTGTATGTTGATTTGTCAACATACTTTTCAAGAGCCGAGTGCGGTACACGAATAATGTACTCATCACTACGCTTGACCTCTTTGTCAGATATAAGGAACTGGTCTGCACCATGAAAATTAACATCAGCCAATATATGCTTGCTCCACAGCTTTTCACGCCCTAAAGTTTTACTGCAAAAAAGCGTAACAGTTGTATGATTTGTAAACATCAACGCACCCCCTGATACAGTAAGCCTGTATTATACAGTTCTTGTCTGATCGCATTAAACATTGCTCTTCTTTCCATGTCTGTAAGTTCGTCAGTGTTATAGTCCTTGTATGTAACGCTGTAACCGTCCGTATTCTCTGACTTAATACCCTGCGGAATGTTCTCAACGCTTTTGCGGAGCTCATATGCCGCCTCGGCAGCGGCGCAAACAGCATTTTTTACAGGCTCAGTAACCTTCTTAACACCGCCGTTGACAATATAGTTGATCAGCCGTTCAGCCTTGCGTGCATAGCTGTTAAACTCCTGAGCAGGTATCAAAGTACCTGCCCAAGAATCTGTATAATAAGAATAATCTGCAAACATATCAAGATACCTTAATATTCCTGAAAACGCCGCACTTAGTTGTATTTTTGAGTGCGACAGCGGCAACCATTTCAACCTCTGCTTTCTTAACTGCACCCGGTGCAGTAAGGTCAGGCATATATGTTTTAATGATTGATGAACCGCTGAGGGAAACTCCGTGGAAAGCATCAAGACCAAGCTGTACAGCATAAAGGTCGGTAAGTCCTGTTACCTTTGAACTTGATGCACCTGTTTCATAGATTGGTACACAGGGAACAGTGGCACTGCCGTTATAGAAGTTGCCCATATCATAGAAAATAATATCGTCATATCCTCTTGCTGTTTTGCCAAATGCGTCCTCTGACTTTGTAAGATAGCCTGCACGCTGAGCAACACTCTTGAGCTTTGCAATGATTTTACTGTTTCCAAGGAACATTGTCGGCTTGCCGTCAATTCCTGAGAGAAACTCATTGAGCATATCAATCATTGACTGATAGTTGCTCGTAAGGAGTGCCGAGGTAGAAAGGTCAATAACCGTCTTGTCCGTTCCTGCATTGTACTCTGTGCTTGTACCCTTGAGCATAGTGGAAAGACCGTCAAAATCAACCGACTTATCAGTCTTTGAACCATTAATGCAAGTGTACTGGAAGTAGTTTTTTGTTGCCTTTGTCTTCTGCTCAAGCTGAAAAGCAATCTCATCTGTTGTCGCCTCTTGAATTACTCTGTCAACCTCAGCAGCACCGCCGAAGATTTTAAGGTCAACGGTTTTCTTGACTTTCTTTGCCTCATTGGCTGTGTATTCGCTGTTAATAGCTCTGCCGGCGGCGGTTGACGGTGTCTGTAACTGCAAGTAGCCGTATGTCATTGTTGAACCGCCGACACCCGGAGATACGGCATCATCAAATGTTAGTTCATCCATAAAAAGAGAACCTCTGCGGAGAGTATCAATTACCTCCTGTGTGACCTTGTCGGCTCTGCCGACACTTGCTTCTGCTAATGTAATAGGCATATGTTTTCCTCCTTATTTCTTGTAAAAATCTTCAACGGCAGACTTGATGTTTGAGCCGGACTTTGCTTTCGCACCGCCCGTGGGTCCGCCGAGGTTTAACTTTTTCTGTGGTTCATCAGACTTGAAAAGAAAAGGCTTGTTTGTTTTAAGCTCTGCAAGCTGTTCGTCAAGTCCTGTGATACTGCCGTCTTCTCCCTGTGCAACCTTTGACATATCAAGATTAGCCTTGACAGATACCAAATCCGCAGCACCTGCGTTGTTGATTGCAGATTCAACCGCCTGCTCAAACTTGTAGTCGTTGAGCTTTTTCTCGCCGTCTGCCTGTGCCTGTGCAAGCTTTGTCTGCCACTCCGGGTCATACCCCTCAAGATTAGCGTTTGCGGTTTCAAGCTGCTTTGACACATCGTCATACTTTTCTTTTTCAATGTACTGACCGCCTGCAAGGTTGCCGAGCTTAACATCTGCCGCATTGTTTACCTTTTCGGCAAACTGCTCAAATGTCAAAGCCTCATCACCAAACAAGGCTTTAAGGATTTCCATTAAGTCCATAGTTTTACCTCCGTTTAATTTATTTTTGAGTAATATTAAAAGCCCCCGAAAATCGGGAGCTTATAACCTATAAATATAAATTTGTGGCAAAAGTAAAAGGAGTATTTCAAATACCCCTTTAAATACCTTTTAAAATCGTTTAATTTGCGTTTTAATGAATTGGTGGTGTAACTTTACATTTTGTGTAATAAATCTTAAATAAGTGAAATATCAGCGATTATTGAAATAGATATTATCATAAACAGCTTGGGCTTGTCTGCCTAAACTACTATAATTATATCCACTTTCATCCCAACCGTTTTTTGAAATCCAATCAGACAAAACAATTAGCACATCTCTTAAATTTGATGACTTAAAAATTTTTTCGTAATTTGGTATATTACTTTTAATAAATTTAATATCTGTTTCTGTAAAATTAATCACAATTAATCACTCCTTAAATGCAGTAGTTTGTATCAATCTGTTGTCTGTTATACTTATAACAACCGAACAATTATCACAAACAATGTTTTGCCTTTTATCTAAATATGTTATTTTGCCTTTTTTAACAGGAACATAATATGGTTCAGATATATCAGTTGATTTTGTAATACAGTTTACTGCATATTCCATTTTAGTTCCGAGTCTCATACCTGAATGAGAGGTTGAGGTTTGACCGATAATTCTATCTATAAAATGAGTTGTGAAGTCTTTAATCTCAATACCATTTGTAGTGATTTGTCCAACCAGCATTTTTTCTACTTCTTTTGCCTTTTCTTCATACAAATCGAAACCTATCAAAGGAGAAATACCACCTTCGTCAACAGCTTTAACATATCCTTTAAGAAGGTTGTATCTCCTAACATCATTATACTTCACATTGTAATATTCTGCAAGTGTTTTTATGTTATTTATGTTATGCTCTTTACTCCAAGTTTTATAATGCTTGTTAGCTGATGAAACTGCTTTTTGAGCCGTACTCCTGCCAAAACCATACTTTTGTACTCTGTCATTACGCTTGAGCAAACCTGTTTTGTCACAGAAATTGTTAAGCTCAGCTTCACGATTTTTCAGCTTTACGGATTCTTTATTAAAAATATTCTGATAAGCCTTTTTTATTGCTTCGTCATCGGCATTTTTAATGCTTTCATCGTAAGCGGCAAGTATGCGTTTTGACTCCCTGATTTTTCTCTCATAAGCTCGTTGCTTTTGCTCCGCCTCATAAAGCGTGTGCATAGAGCCGTCAGGATACTCAATATTTTTAGCGTCCATCTGCTTTAGCTTTTCTTCGTCATACATTCGTGTACCGCCAAAGTACGGATACCAATCGTGCCTGCAGTTCCACCCCTTAAAGCCGTCACCCGAACCGTAGCCAATGTCTGATAAGGACAGATAACCTTTTCGTCCGCTCAAACTTACAACCTGACCTTGCCAATATGAATGACTCGGTCTTGCTCCTGCGTGGGCGGTAATCTCCATAAGGTCACAGCCAAGCTCCTGTGCATTTGCAAGACAAATTTGCCCTGTTGTCTGACCTATACCTGTCATTACATTTCTGCGAACCGCTACATCCATCTTATCCTTGTGACCTGACGGATACACAACTTCCACTCCGTTTATTGCTACTTGCTTTATAGCATCAACAATAGCCTGTTGCGGAGAAAATGCACCGCTTGTTGCTTTAAGTTCCGCCAAACTGCAAGCGTTAATAAAGCTCGTTTGAGATGATACCGCCGTTGTCAGAGTAAGATTGCTTAAATTGCCTTGAGTTTTCTTAAATCCTGCCTCTAATATCTGCAGTTGAGTATCAGACACCTTGATTGACTTAGGGTTAAGACCGTTTGCTCTGTATATTTCGTTGTCATATTCAGTCGCAGTAATGGCAGCGTCTTCAAACAGCTTTTTAAGCTCCGACTCACATTTACCGCTGTACTTTGAAATACTGTTTAAAATGTCAGAGTTAAGCGTACCAAGCTCCTGCATATGCTGTGCCTGCCATATTGCCGTATCTGTCATTGTTCCCGTCTTAGCCACTCTGCGTGCTATGTCACGAACAATAGCCTCCTCAAGCTTAGAATAAAGTTCTAATATGTCATCCGCACAGTGAGCAAGCTGTTCAGGTGTAAGCATTAAGCACCACCCTCGTTAAAAAAGCTCTGCACTCCGCTTTCAGGTAACATTTCTGCCGCTTGTTTGTCGTCTACTCCGTAACGCCACTTGAGATAATCTGCCTTTTTGCGGATACCGCTGTTGACCTCATTGAGCTGTATTGCCTGCTCCTTGTCTTTATCCTCAAGCACACCGTCACCCCAATTAAAGCTGACTTCGTACTCACCTGACGGAGCAAGATTACAAGCATCTGACATAGCGTTGCAAGCATATATGTAATCTTCAAGCACCGCCTCAAGCGAGGACTGCATATCGGAAACGGCGGTATAACTGCGCTGCTTAGACGCCTTAATTTCTTCCGCTGTCTTATCTACATTTTGCGGATTTGACAGCGTACCGTATGCAAGAGAGCAGTTAAACTCAATCTGCCTTTTGATTTCATTCAGACCTCTTGAATAGTTTTCGTCACGCAGGGTCGGATTAAAAACTTCATAAAATGATTTTTTGTTATCGTCTGCATCAATGTTGAACTTACGGAACAGCCTATCACGAGTTGACGGTGTCTCAAGCGTATCTTCGCCCGGTCGCTGTCTAAAGACTTCCTCACCTGCATCAACCGCAAGCTCGCCACCCTTAAATTCCCACAAATATCTGTCCCATTGTAAATCTGCCTCGTTGAGTAATTTAATTGCTCTGCTGTAAACTGACACTCCGAGAGGACTGTCGCTTTCAATGTGATTTGCAAACGGTACTTTCCAAAAAGCAAACAGAGGACGGTCAACATCATTAATAACTATGTATGGGTCAATACCTGTCCACATATCGCTGCTAAGATTTTCAGGATTTATTTCCTCTCCGATGTTATCGGGACTTGACGAAGCAAAAAAATGACTTTCAATCGTGTGTGATTTGTTCTCATAGCTGTAAGTCTGCTTTTCAATTCGTGTGTAGTAAGCCTTGCCTTTAACCTGCTGGTCAAAAAATATAGCAGCGGTAATAATGCCGTTGCTGTATTCAATGGGAATGAATTTATCCTGCGTAATGCAATCAGGCAAAATAACACCTTTACGCACATACGGCTTAAACATTATGCCGCCAACAGCACAAGCTGCCTCAAGCTTAATTCTAAGCTGTTTAAGCAGCCTTTCGTACTGCTCCTGCAAAAAGTCTGCACGCTTTGAGCCTGTGACTTCACTTTCAAACTCTATTGTTATTAGTCTTGCAAATTCAGATGCTATCGTTGCACCGAGATTGAGAGTTTTGTTATGACAGCTTTCACACCACCATGGCAGGTCAGCGTAAATCTCAAGCCAATCCTCCATAGCCTCTTCCATATCGTTATATGAATATGCATTAGCTACGCTTTCTGGAAACAGCTTATTTGCAAGTATTCTAAGCCAATTTAGTAAAACAAATCGTCTTTGCCTTCGCACATTTTCACTTCCTTATTTATATTTAAACTCACGCTTAGCTATCGTATAAGCAAAATAGCGTATATCGTCCATTGCGTGGTCGTTTTCCTTAATGACCTTATCTTCTTCGGCTTTATCGTCCCAACGATACATACCAAACTCTTCTTGTGATGCCTTACACTTAACTCCGATTTTAATGCGACCGTCATTAAGCATCTGACTTGTTGTTCTGATACCGTTAAGCACATCATTTTTTGCTGATTTCACAAAAAATTTACCGTGCTTTTTAATCGTTGCCTTAAATGATGCAGCTGATGGGTCAATGATTACATATTCAATGTATCTGTCGCCTGCAAGCCTTTCAAGCTCTGCATAATGCTCTTCATCGGTGCGTTGATAGCCTTCCTTGCGACTGTTGTAGTAGTATTCATCCACTCTAATAGCCTCGTTGTCAGTTACGCACCACAGTCCCATAGAGCAAGGGTTAATAGTACCGTAGTCCATTGATATGTACCACCGTCCGACAAGCTCATCGGGATTGCCGTCCCACAACTTATCCTTAATATGGTCATTGTAATCCTGATACACAAGACCTTCGGCAATAACCCACTCACCAAGGATAAAGCGGCGGTAAAATGTGCCTTGATAAAGGCTGTAATACCGCTGCTTAACATTTTCAGAAAGACTAAGGTTATCGTCCATTAAGAATTTAAGCCGCAAAGCGTGCTTATTCTCAGCCTTTAAAACCCATTCTTGATAAAACCACTGAGCAGGATTATCGGGGTTGCAGTTAAACCAAAATCTTGCACCCTCAACCGAGCAACGAGCAAGAGCTTGTTCAACAAAAGAGCGGGGCATAAGTGCAACCTCATCAAAGAGTACACCTGCCAGCGTAACACCCTGAATCAAGTCCTGCGAGCTTTCGTCTTTACCGCCGAAAATGTAAAATGTATTTGATTTGCCGTTTTTGCTGATAATCAGCAAGTTTTCCGACCGCTTGTCTTTGATGTCATAACGGTTGTTAATCATATTAATAAGTGGCTTAATAACATTTCGTCTGCAAGAGCCTACGGTTTTACCGCATATGGCAAAGTTACAGTCGGCAAATGTTGCCATTGCCCAAAAGATAAAAGATATGCTCATACTCACAGTCTTGCCGGAACGAACAGAGCCGTCTGCTATAATTGCATCGTATTTATCCTTAATTCCGTCAACCTTCCACCAGGAGAGAACTTTAAGCTGTTTCTTTGAAAATGGTCTAAATTTCATCAGCAAAAGCCTCCTTGCCTGCGCCTGCAAGTGCTTCAATCAATCCGTCATCAGCGGTTGTGACTGTTTCAGGCTTAAAGTAATCAGCATAGAGCCTGATAGCCTGTGTATCACCATTTTGGCATTTCTTTATGAGAGCCTCACGGATTGCCGTCAGTTCGTCATTTTCGTACTTAGCTATAAGAGCATTTAACTTTTTACGGAAGTCTTTAGATTTGACAACTCCGTAGGAGAGAGCCAAAGCCTTTAAGTCCTCCACAATATTAAATTCCTGCTTTGTATTTGTATCTTTAAGTAATTGTTCAAGTTTTGACAGCTTATCCATTCGCACTCACCTCCAAAATAAAAACACCCGTTAAAGGGTGCTTAAAATAAGTTTAAATACCGTTTTATGCAAGCTTCGCCATCCGCTAACTTGGTGTTATCGGTGCTAAGTGTATAACAACCATTCATCAAGCGAAGACGAATCAATCCGCTATCTGCTCCGGCATTTGTTCTGTATCTTCTATAAAAGATACTTTTATTTCTTTTTCTTCTCCGGCAACAGTAACCTTGACTGTTGCTTTCTTGTATCTGCGTTCAATTTTTACAATTTTATCTGCATAATCTGTTAAAAATCCGCTGACAACTTTATAACTGTTGTCGTCATTAAATTTTAAAACTGACGGTTCAGAGAGCAAATCCGATAACTTGAGAACAAACTCTGATTCACTCTCGCTTAACGGAATCGGATTCTGACCTCCGCCAAGAATTTTAATTATTCCGCTTATGTTATTCATAGCGTAGTATTTTGCCCAGCTGTATCGCATAAACACAAAAACATAACCTGCAAAAACAATGTATGCTTTCTTAATCCATTTTCCGCTCTTGCGAATAATACGATTTTCAATAGGTACAGCCGTTGAAAAGCCTCGGCTTTCTAATGCTTTAGCAATGTCAAGTTCACTGTCTGTTCTGACATGTAGTACATACCATTCGTATTTTTCCATACTAAGCCTCCTTAGCTTGTTTTTTAAGCTTCGTAATCTCTTCCATAAGCTCATTGTACAAGCGTGGGTTACTTTTCTTGATAGTTTCATAAAGCAAGCTCTGATTTTCCTCAAGTGCAATCTGCTTGTCTGACTTGACATCAATGTCTGTTTTGCGTTTGTAAGCAACTGCTCTTGCAAGTGCCGTAGCCTGTCTTAGCAGGTCGTCAGCCGACACATCATCAAATTGCCCTTCGTCAAGCTTTGCAATAGCGTCAAAAACTTTTTGAGATGCCATTCGTAAAATAGCCTCGGCAGGGTCAAGTTCGGGATAACGCTCTGTTTCTGTGAGTATCATTCTGAAATTTTCCTGTGCTATTCTGAGCTGTTGAGCGTTGGCAAGAAAGCGTGATGCGTAACGGCTTACCGCCGCCTGAGAGAGCTGTTCGCCGTTCTCTGACAGATACGCTACAATTTCACGGTAGGTCTGACCGCTTACAAGCATCTGATCTACGGTGTCCTTGAGGTCGGCAGGGAGCTTGTCTATCTTTCCGCAGGCTCTGCGGTTAGTTCTGCTCATAGCTACACCTCAACTAAATCATCAAAAATATTTCCTGCAAGCAGCTTAATACCTTTTGCTGTAAGCTTAGCTTCCAGCTCGTTGTAATCAACATCCGCAATCTCAGCAGGTTGTTTGGTTTTGATATGCCTTAAAGAAATATAGCCGCTTTCTGATAGGTAGTTGATACTGTCGAGATAATCTGCATCCTCAATATCATCAAGAGCATATCTGACCTCTGAAAGCTTCTCGTATTTATAACGGAGCAGATTAATTGTTCTGATAACTACACCATTATTTTTTATAAAACGAGTTGCTCTTATCCTCTTAATAGCCTCATCCTTATCTGGTATCATTGCCGCTACCCTCCATCTGCTGTTTTATCAGTAAATCGTAGATTTTATCAATCTTTTTATCGGTCTGCATCTGCGAACGGTAAAAGTCAGGCTTAGTCAGGCAACTTTCTTTTATCTGCTCAACATCAGTCTGCAACTTACCGATAGATTTATTTAAATCATTTTTAACATCTTTCAGCTCATCTTTCGTAACATAAGACAGTTGTATCTCTTTAATTTCCTTATCGTGCCTGTCAGCCTCATTAATAGTACGCTTAAGAAAAAAGCCGATAATTGCTATTGCTCCTGTGACAATAAGACCGAACAACCACCAAGTGTCTGCCGTAAAATTCATATTTTCAACTCCATAAAAAATAAGGTATTATCAAGTTTCTAACTCAATAATACCTTATAATCTGGATATATCGTAGAGGAAAAATATCCTTAATTTATTTCCTAATCGTCAAAGATACTAAGCTGACCGTCAAGCTGTCCGCCTGAACATATCAGCCTGACATATCGTTCGGAGAGATCATATTCTTTTGCAAGCTGACTGCTGTTGTATCCGTTGTACTTTGCTTTGATTTCAGCATTGCGTTCAACTTTTTGCAGTTCTGTATATTTTTGAATATACACAGTATCGCCGCCAAAGGCTTTGCACAGCTTAATATAGTTTTCAATACCTATTACCTCAGCTATATCACGCTGAGTGCCTATGAGATCGTCAAGATGTATTTCCACCGTCCTTCCTCCTTTGAGCATTTGCAATGTATTTTTTTAGTATTTCAATCAGTTTAACTCCCTGTTGATATGTAAGCCAGGAGAAAGGGTCTTTCGGTATAGCGTCTATGTGCAGTTCCTTTTTTATAATTCCGCATAAGCGGTCACCAAGTCTTGCACTTGACGGCTTTATGTCAAGCTTTTCCAGACTATACATCAGCTGCCATACTTTCCTTATCTGACCGTCTGACATTTTGCCGATACCCTTTTTCTCACGCTTTTGAGCCTTGAACGGATGCACCGTCTTCGGCTCTGTAAGATTAGCTGCTTTGAGCTGTAAAGCAAGCTCAGAAACAACCTTTTTATATTCCTTCTCATCAAGCTCTCTGACGCTGTTCTTCTGAGAAATGCTGAAAACCAGTTCGTGTAAAAGGTCGTTTTTATTACCGCTCTCCACAAGTCCGAGCCTTGCACCCATAGCATAAATTCTTTGAGTTTGCTGTGGCTTTAACAATTAAATCACCTCAGCTTAATGAAATTTTTGTGCTTTCCTCAACCACAAATGCACTCTGAATTTTAAGAAGAATATCGTTAATCTGCTCTTCATCATCAATGCCGTTAATAGTGAGAAGATTTTTAAAATCCTGCCAGACGGCAGCATCAGAAATGAGATAAGCATATTCCTTTGCATCTTCCTCTGACAAGGAAGTAAACTTTAAGATATTGCTGACATCCTTGTCATAGTTAATGCCTTTACACTTCTTAAGGAGCTGCTTGCGCTCTTCATCAGTAACGCCGTTCATTTGCTCAATGACTTCTTTTACAGTGCATTTTACATAATTTCCTGTCCAAAGACCTATCAGCATTCGCTTTGCCGGAGATGATATAGAATAGTCTGTCTTTTCTGTTACTGCGTCCTCGTATGCTTTACCAAAAATTATTGGTAAGAAAGAATCGTATGTAACCTTAAGACTTTCAGCTGTAACGGCTGTCAGGTCAAAAACATCACCCTCATATCGAATACTCTTATACTTCGTATTCTCAAGGTCAGCGGTGCACTGCTTTATAATTTCAGCCTCAAGCTTATCCTTACGCTCCTTGAGCTTTCCCATATCAACCTTAATTGCTGCAAGCTCATCAATCTGTTTTCTTAAATCAGTCATTATTTACATCCACCTTTGAAAGAACTTTTTTAGCGCAGTTTATGCAAATCACAACATCATCTGCTTTTACTACCTTATCAACCGTTCCGCAGAAACGGCAGCAGGGAGCTGACGGCTTAATTGTTACCGTTCCGTCAGCCGAGGTGCTAATATTAACAGCGTTGCCGGGGAACATGCCTGCTTCGGCTCTTATCTGCTTTGGCAAAGTAATTGAGCCGTTTTTGCAAATCTTTTTTGATGTTTCCATATGTGTTTACCTCCTTAATTATTTTTGAATTGTGTGTTCCTCACTCTGCATTTTACGGGCTTGTGACCGTTCCTAAAGGAGCTGCATTAAGGAACAGGGAAATTATCCCTGATTCCAATACTGATCAATACTTTTCAACAAAGCATTTAAGTACATATTTGCTATTGCTTTTCCTTTTTGATTTTTTATTTTTTCAAGATAAATCACAATTAAGGATGCAAGTTCTACTGTTACATCCAAAGGATTTCCGGCAATAGTGGCCTCTCTTTGCTCATCATCTCCGATTACTGAGATAATAACGGTTTTCTCTGCAATAATAGCTTTCTTGGCTTTCTCCATCAAATCGTTTATGTATGCACAGCCTGCCTTTTTAGCTATCTTTTCATCAAAAGTAATATCCATTATAAAACCTCCAAAATTTCAATGCTTTTATTGTTGTCGATAAAGTGCTTTTTCATCTTGTTGAAATTAGTCCAATACGAAAACCACTCCTCGTATGCATATCTGTCTGCTAATTCTTTTTTAGCTTTCTTACTGCGTATGCCATAAGCCTTATAATCTGCTTCTTTAACAAGTGTTCTCTTTTTACAGCAAAGGAAACGCCTGCGTTCCTCACAATCTTCTGCAAGCCATTTACCTTTAAATTTTCCGTTAATCCATATTGCAATAGCATTTTTAAACTGTGATTTTTGGCATAATGTAAGTGTTACTTCGTATCCGTCAATAAGCAGCTTAACTCCCGGTAATAAAACTGACTTTAATGCTTTATCGACCGTTTTCCAATCTTCATTAGTCATTTCAATATTCTCCTTTGAAAGAGAGAGTTATAATCTACATCAAGTAAATTACATAATTCCTCAATGTTTTTTAGCCCCGGTTCACATACACCTGTTTCCCACTTAGTATATGTTGTTCTATTTATACCTAATCTGTCTGCAATTTCTTGCTGTGTGTACCCTTGCTTTTTCCTTAAAAATCTCAAATTGATTATAAAGTTTCTTTGTATTCCTTTTAACATTTATTTTCTGTTAACCTCCTTGAATAAACTGCAATAATCGCACCTTTCAACAGCAGCGTTTGAAGATATGCAATAACCTTTTTGACTGTTAAGGATACTTTTGCTGTAATTCAGACAGTTACCGCAAACACTGCCCTTACAAATATGTACTGCGGTAACTTCCTTTTGCTTTTCATTTTCTGCGTGTATTAACATTTTTATTCCTCCTAAATAGTCTTAATACATCTGTTTTTAATGCCCAACCAAAGCAGATACAAAGCACTACACAAGGGATAAACAGCATTTCAACGCCATATGAAGCTATGCGAAATCCCATCTTTTCGAGCATTGCAAGGGTAATTGCTCCCATACAAAATCCTGTTAAAACATACAACATAATTCTCTTTAAACTCATTTTAAATTCCTCCGTAAACATTAATTTTCATGGCTTTAGCCATTGCAAGTAAGCCGTCATATGTAATATTGCCGTTATCAACTGCGTTTGAAAACACATTGCTTGCTCCTCTGATACCTTGTTCTGAGCGTGCAATACCAAGCAATAAATTCTTTGCTTTCTCATCCTCATCAACAGGTGGGAAAAGCAACGCTATATCATTTGCAGTAATTGATGTTGTGTGTCTGATTTCAGTAAGTTTTGTTCTGTTTCTAATCTGAGCGAAAGCCTCCTTACTTCTGCCTGTATTGGTTACGGTTTCAATGTTGCCGACAAGGCAAATACCGAGTGTTGGGTTGCTGTCGAAGAAAGCTCTGATTGCCTCAATAGTCTTTATAGGAAGGTGCTGAGCTTCATCAATGATAATCACCTTGCGTTCTCCTGCAAAGCTGTCTGACAGCCTCATCCACATTTCATCCTTGCGACCGCTTGCCGTAATCTTCTGAGTACGGCACATCAGCTTTAAAAATGCGTTAAGAGTAACCAGACAAGGATTAACGGTAACATATATCGCCGAAGTAGGAAAATCCTCTGCATACTTCTTACAAGCCATAGTCTTTCCGATTCCTGCATCTCCGCACTCAATAGCCAGACCGCCCTTGAGGTGACACAAGCGGATTGTTTCATACACACCCTCACTTATGCCTGTAGGCTTGTATGTACCGCTTACAACTGCACTCCTGAGGTTTTCCGCTGCGTTCTTGTTTGCAAAAGCCTCGGTCAATGAAGCTTCAAACTTAGCTATATCACCCTTGAATTCACCTTTAAGGTAAGTTGAAATATACGCAGGTGACCAACCAAGTGCTTTAGCCGCTTGATTTTGCGAGCCTTTGCAAGCGTTTTTAATATAATCTCTTAGCTTTTGCTGTAATTCAGGATTGATTGACATATTTATTCCTCCCTCTGTCTTTCTTCAAGATTCCTGATCATTTTTGCTTTATCAATTTTTACTATATTATTCTGACCGACTGCATGTTTGATTTCGGCAGGCTCTTCATCGGCACGGTGTACGGAAATAATCTTAGGACTAAGCTCATCAGACTTGAGTTTATTCTCCTCTGCTGTGGCAAGAACAAGCTCAAGTGCTGTCTTCTTGCCGAGAGCCGTAATCTGAGTTGCTTTCAGCTCTTGCTTGGTAAGCTTTTCAAAGCTCTTTACTTTGCGGAGAGCCTTAGCAACAGCGTCCTTTGATGAGCCGTAAGCAAGTACCGCATCATTATCTACATGCACTGTCATAATGTAATTATCCTGTAAATCGTACACTCTCACGGTTGAAATGTCCTCCGGATCGTATCGGCAATACATATCTTTACCAAAGTAATTGAGGATCAGCTCATCATTGTAGTAATCAATCTTTTCTCCTGCAATAGTAAGATGGACACCTCTTCTACCGACCTTCTGACTTCTTGTAGAACGCATAAGCATAAGGTTGAGATCAAGCTCTGATGCAATACGCTTTTCCTTGAGCTGTTCTCTATACACCTGCATACGAGTTTTGCCACTGTCAGAATTAACAGCACCGCTATATTGCTTTTCATTCATATAGTAAGTGAGTATATCCTCAACTGCGTTTGTAAATTCTTCATCAGTAGGGATTTTATCATCATCTTTAAGAACAAACTTAAGCCTTTCAGGGCGTTCTACAACATTTCCGCCTGTATAAGTCGGGAATAATCTCGATAGCCTGTCCTTGACATCTCTGAATCTGCGTTCAATGATTTTAGCCTTTGCGTTTCGTACAAGAGCATTTGTCATTTTAATTCCAAGACGCTCAAACACAGGTGGCGGTGTAAATTTGCCCTTTTGGCTTTTCTTAGTTCTGTGTCCAAGTCCGCCGACATCAAAGGTTAAAAATTCTCTACCGTTATCTACATATATATTTTCTGGTATTCCGTATTTCATAATACCTTTTCGCAGAGCAATGAGCGTAGCCTGTGAGGACGGAGCAGATGTTACATAACAGCCTGTAAAAATACCCGAACGAGCATCAAAAAACGCTGTAAGGTAAAGTCTGTGAACACTTCCGTCCGCTCCTTTTGTCTGAACATCGAAGGTGTGGTTATCTGCAATCCACCATTCGTTACTTACCATACCCTCGTATGTTCTTTTGATATATGGAGCGCAGCGGTCACGAAAGGCTTTCATTCCCTCACGCCCCATAATCTCAAGTGGCTTTGGAATATCATTCTGTACTTTACGATAAAATGCCGAATAAGCCGGCAGTGGTAAGAGCTGAGGAGCAGCTTGTTTAATCCACATATTAGTGTACTCATAACAAGCCTTAATCGGGTGCTGAGCCTCATCAAGATAAAAGCTCATAAAGCAGTCCCACGCTACATCGGGTATAGTTGATGTACCCTTTTTCCAACTTCCTCGGTTGTCAATCAACCCTGCAAGGTCATCTTCTTTTAAAGCCTTTTTCTTTCTATATAAAATGCTTTTTGAAATGTTGATTTCAGGGTTTGCAACCTGTTGCAGCTGGACAAATTTTTCGGTAGCATTCACTTTGCTCAACTTTGATGTTGCACAATATTCATCCCACGACTTGATAATTCGTATCCAGCTTGCAATTTCTTCTCGCTGTTCAGCCGAAAATTCATCAAATTCCTTGTGAGGTCGTTCTGTCTTGCGTTCAGGTAACAAATCCTCAGGGATAGGTATTGCGTGAGATTTATAATATTTAAGTTGTTCTGAATGAGAAAGCTCCGATAAAGGTATTAAATACTTTTTACGATTGTTTTTATTAGCAGATACTTCACTTTTTAGAGAACCATCCAAAACAATTTTTTTAATATATTGAGTTGAACATTCTTTCAACTCGGCAACTTCTTTGACTGTAAGATAAATCAATAAATCACATCCTTTTGACCTGCCATCGTCAGAGCAGGGAGGTCATTTCCTGCTGACCGCCTTGCGGCGGTTTCGGCATTAATGAAGTTCAGCAGCCGGATTATTCATACCATTTCTTACTAAAATAGTATTAAGTTCTGAAAACTCATCCCAAGTAATTGCTTTCAGCTTATAAGCCATTTCGGCTTTTCCATATGTTTGGTATGTTAAGTTAAGAGAATGACTGTTCAAAGCGTATCTCGCTTCTCTGTGTAGTTCTTCTAAAATGTCACTCATAATTATTCTCCTTGATTTTTTTAGTTCTAAGATTTCATCAGGTAATAATCCGGTTTCCTCGTATTCGCAAAGTCTTTGCAGCACTTCTCGCGTCTGACCTACTGATATTTCCGCTGGGGTGAGATGCTTCCCTTCTTTATTTACATATAAAACGGGAGCAAAATCGTGCAGTTTTGATGTCATTCTTTGCATATTTCCTCCTTGATTATCCTTGTATCTCCGGCATAAGCTATATGTCGCTCAATATGCTCGTCATATCTTCCGCTTTCCTTTGCTTCATTTAAAATCTTGAGAACATTCTCCTCGCTGCGACCGAGGTCTGATGCAATCCTGCTTTGTGACTCCCCACGTGCCGTATAGATGCTGACTAAAAACTCCGTGTCATCAGTGCAAGCGCGATTCAATTCTTTATTTTTTGATTTTAGTGATCGTAGTTTAATAACCGGCACGCACTCAGGGCAGTATCTAGCCTTAGTTGACCGAGAGATAAAGTCATTACCGCAGCGTTTGCAATTTTTCTTATACATTAGTAACACTCCTAAAACGATCTTTTAATAAATTCCTTGACCGCAGCTGCACGGTTTGTAAAATAACTTCCGCTGTAAGGATCACCGTCACTGTCAAGCCACCATACAACCCAAGGCTCAACAGCTTTTGGGTTATGAGCAAGCACCACACGGTTGTTGATATTTCCTATTACCGTATACCGGTATAACACCTTGCCAATCATTAATAATTTCCTCCTATCATCTGTTCAGCATCTTCTGCGCTAATAAATACGGTTTTACCGAAGTCAGATTTTTCAAACCAATCATAAGCATTTTCACAATGATATAAAATTCTGCTTTCGCTTAAAATTCTGATTTCATCAACCTTGGATTTAAAGGCGAACTTTCCGTCAAGCAGCCATACTGTATCACCTACATTGCAAAGCAGCTCTACAATGTGGTTGCGGTCTCTAAAATGTTTGCAGCGTTCTGCCTTATCATTCCAAATATCGCCACAGATATAGTAATTCAAGCACTCTTTACAATTTGCCATTTTTATGCCCCCTTGCAAAGCTCATCAACAGTTGTGTTGAGTGCGGCTGCTAATTCAAGACTAACCGCAAGCGAGGGGATTTTTACACCGTTTTCTATATGAGCAATCATTGTTTGATTAACGCCTACAACCTGAGCAAGCTCTTTTTGTGACAAACCTTGTTGTTTTCTGAATTTTTTTAGATTTTCAGCTATTTTCATTGCAATACCTCCTTGTTTTTAAAATATGACTATGGTATTATTAAGTAAATAAATTACTATGGTATTATTATACTACGCATTTGCTAAGTATTCAAGATAAAATACTTCGCTTTTGCGAAGTTTGGAGATGTGCATAAATGTTTAGTGATATTTTTAAGCAATTACTACAAAATTGCAATGTTACAGCTTATCAGATGTCAAAAGATACTGGTATTTCTGAATCTTTAATAAGTAATTGGAAAAGCGGAAGACAACTTCCAAAGTATGATAGCTTAAATATCCTTGCTGATTATTTCAATGTTTCAGGAGATTTTCTGCTTGGCAGAACTGATGAAATGCCCAAACAGGTTGAAAAGCAGGGATCACAAGTTGTAAAAGAACCAACAAAAAGCAGAATTATTCCTTTATATATGACCGGAGCTTCTGCCGGCACCGGTAATTGGTTGTCTGATGATGTTCCTGTTGAATGGATGACTATTCCCAAAACTTCTCTAACAGAACAGGCTGATTTTATGCTTAAAGTTAGGGGAGATAGTATGCAGCCTAAATTCTTTGATAACGATGTTCTATTAATAAAAAAATCTCCTTCAATTTTAGAAGGAGAAATCGGAATTTTCATTTTGAACGGTGATTCATATGTTAAGCAAATGGGAAAAGGAGAGCTTATTTCCCTCAATCCTGCATACAAACCAATCAAATTAGCCGAGTATGATGACATTCGCTGTGCAGGCAAAGTTATAGGCACAGTAGATTTTGAATAAATATACACATTTTATAAATAATTATGTAAAGCTGTTAAATAAACCGATTATTAACAAACAAACTATTAAAATGTTAAAAACATAGTGTTTATCGGAAAGGCAACAAAGTTGCCTTTAACTTTTAACTTTGTTGCCATTGATTTACTTTGAGTAATCATTAATTTTATTAAGATAATTGTCTATAAAAAGCCGATTTAAAGCCGTTTTAAACGCTTTTAAACACTCGATATTTAAAATATTACGGAGTAATCATTCTGCCACAAAGCAGTCTAATTACTCCGTTTTTCGTTTTCGCACTAAATAGAAAAAACAAGCCGTTTTTCAAAGTGTAATCTTTTTTTACACCTAAAAAACGGCTTGTTTACTATATTTTTATACTTTTAACTTTTTTTAACGGCTTTTTACGGTTTTTCCTATTCTATGTGAAAACTTACAAGCGGAGTCATACTCTTGGCACAAATAAGCATAGTGGAAGAATTATGCAATAATGCAGACATAGACGGAGAAATAAGACCTAAAAATCCCGAAGCCATCAGTGCTGAATTAAAACCTACAATAAATCTGTAATTGCGGTTAATTCTATCCATTAATGTCTGACTTATTGTTCTTATTCTCGCAAGTTCGGTAAGGTCGGAGCTTTTGATTGTAATATCTGCGGTTTCTCTTGCAATATCAGACGCATCTCGCATAGCAACAGATACATTTGCAGCCGCAAGCGCCGGTGTATCGTTAATACCGTCACCAACCATAATTACGCCCTTGCTGCTCTTCTTGAGTTCTTCAACATATTTATGTTTATCCTCGGGAAGTACTTGGCATTTATATTCGGTAATGCCAAGCATTTCTGCGGTCATTTGAGCCGCTTTCTGACTGTCGCCGGTAAGCATTACAACTCTTTCAATACCCTGATTTCTAAGCATTTGAATAGCTCTCACAGCCTCTTCTCGTGGCGGGTCACTTATACATAACGCACCGACAAGCACACCGCCGATAGCAAGATAAAGCACAGAGCAAGCGCCTGATTTTTCATCAATAGTTTTCTGCTGTTCTTCGGTTACAGAAATCTGCTCGTCCTCCACTACAAAATGCTTACTGCCTATTACAGCCTTTTTGCCGTGCAGTGTGGTTGCAATTCCGTGTGCAACAATATACTGAACATCAGAGTGCTCCTCTATGTGAGATAATCCTCTTTCATTCGCTGCATTTACAACGGCATTCGCAACGCTGTGAGGGAAATGCTCCTCAAGACAAGCTGCAATTTTGAGTATTTCTTCCTCTGAATAATCACTGAAAGAAATTACTTTTTCAAGCTTCGGCTCAGCATTTGTCAGTGTACCTGTTTTATCAAATACAATGGTATCTGCGTGAGCATATGCCTCAAGATACTTACCGCCTTTAACGGTAATATCGTGGTCGGCCGCCTCCTTGATTGCGGAAATAACCGCAATCGGAGTAGAAAGTTTGATAGCACATGAATAGTCAACCATAAGCAAAGAAACAGCTTTGGTAATATTCCTTGTAAGAACCAAAGTAGCCAAAAAACCTAAAAAGCTGAACGGTACAATTCTGTCCGCCAAAGTTTCGGCACGGCTTTGTACTCCTGCCTTGAGATTTTCCGAATTATCAATAAGGTCAATAATTTTACTTATTTTTGTGTTTGAAGAAAGAGCCTTTACATTAACTACAATGTTTCCCTCTTCCAAAACAGTACCGGCAAATACGGTTATACCCTCACGCTTTGCAACAGGGAGCGGCTCACCTGTCATAGACGACTCGTTTACTGTTGCCTCACCCGATACAACAACACCGTCAACAGGAATAACATTGCCTGTCTGTACTCTGATGTTATCACCCTCTGTCAAATCAGACATAGGAATAAGTACTTCTGAATTATCATCGGTTACAAGCCATACCTTGTCCGCCTTAACAGCAAGGCTGTCCGTAAGCACAGCTTTTGTACGGGCATGAGTATAATCCTCGAGCATACCGGATACGGTAAGCAAGAACATTATTGTTCCTGCGGTTTTAAAGTTTCTCTGTAACAAGCAGGTTGCAATTGACGCACCGTCAAGCACATCAACATTAAGTTTGCAGTTCCAAAGTGCCTTTAAAGCCTTTTTTATGTATTTTATACTTGTGTAAATTGTAACTACCATTCTGATAGGTGCGGGCAAAAGCCATTTTTGCAAAAGTCTTTTTGCCACGCAAGAAATCATATTATGTTTAAAATTATTGTCAATATCTTGAACGCTGACAGTTTTCTTTGCCTCAACTTTTACAAGAGAACTGCGCTCTATTGACGCTATAACATCAATTACATTCTGACGATAACCTTTGTCATACATAACAAGGATACCGCCGTTTTCGGAATTCACTTCAACCTTTTTTACATAATTTTTCTCTATAAGAAAATTATAAATACAACCCTCATACGCCTTATCAAAAGCATATGCGCCGCAGCGGAATCTGATTCGCTGCGGCTTATCATATACAATAGAATATTTCATTATTCTTCAACTTCTGTTTCAGTTTCTGCTTCAATGCCGGCTTCTGCCTTTGCATCGTAGCAAAGATCTGCCGCATCGTCTTTCATGCTCTGGAATTTAGCCTTAGCATCTTTCTGAAGCTTCATACCTTTTGCAAGACCGGTTACTGCAACGCTGCGAGTCTTTGGTGAAGTAAATACTTTTTTACCTACAATAACTGCTGCTGCACCTGCAACAACGCACCATAATTTTTCGTTTTTTAAAAAATTCTTCATAACTGTTCCTCCTAAGATTTATGATAATTATATTATACTCATTTGTCACAATTTGTCAATACTGTAAGAAAAACCTAACCGAAATTTGTAGGTTATCCCAAACTAACATCTAAAATCATCATAATTACGAACCCAATTGCAACTCCGATTGTGCCGATATTTGAGTGTTTTCCGCTCTGCGATTCGGGTATTAATTCTTCCGTTACAACATAAATCATAGCACCTGCCGCAAAAGACAACAGATACGGCAGAATTTGTGTTACTATTCCCGCAAAAATCAAAGTAATCATTGCACCTATCGGTTCAACCGCACCCGAAATCACGCCGTAATAAAATGATTTTAACTTTGAACAGCCGCCGTCTTTGAGCGGCAGAGATATTATTGCTCCCTCCGGGAAATTCTGAATTGCAATTCCGACTGCAAGTGAAATCGCACCTGCCACGGTTATACCCGTATTTTCTGTAATTGCACCTGCCAAAGTTACGCCTACAGCCATACCTTCCGGAATATTATGCAATGTAACCGCAAGCACAAGCATAGTATTTTTTGAAAGTCTTGACTTTACACCCTCAGGTTTGTCACTGTTAAGATGCAAATGAGGGATTACACTGTCAAGCAAGAGCAAAAATCCTATTCCGAGCAAAAATCCCACCGCAGCAGGCAGCCATTCGATTACATTTTGTTTAGCGGACATTTCAACAGACGGAATAATCAGCGACCACACCGATGCGGCTATCATTACTCCCGAGGCAAAACCGAGTAAAAATTTCTGGAATTTTTCGTTAATTTTATTTTTTGTGAAGAAAACCATTGCAGAACCCAAAGAAGTTCCTAAAAACGGTATTAAAAGTATTGCTGTTTGTTGATAAAGCATCTTCCACCACCTTATATTACTGTTTTATGATATGCAAAGAAAGTCTGTAAAAAGCAGTCTTTCTTTAAGTTTATGCATTAATTTTCCAACCTGCCGCTTGCTGTCGGGCATTAACAAAATTCTTGTAAATTCCGCCCTCCTGCATAAGCTGCGTATGTGTTCCGAGCTGTGCTATTTTTCCGCTGTCAACAACAACAATCTGATCTGCATTGCGCACCGTCTTTAATCTGTGCGCAATCATAATTATTGTTTTTTCCTTTGTAAGAGCGTCAATCGCTTCAACAAGCTCTTTTTCGTTTTCGGGGTCAACATTTGCGGTTGCTTCGTCCAAAATAATTATAGGTGCATTTTTCATAATTGCTCTTGCTATTGAAATTCTCTGTTTTTCACCGCCTGAAATATTTGTACCTGCCTGCCCACTGCATAATCCATGCCGCAGAGGATTTTTCTTTTTTCATTACTCCACTCTCCTTTAATAAAATAGTTAGCTTAGGTTAACTATTATTTAAAAATTTTCGTATCTGCCTATACAGATACGAAAAAATTATACTGATTTTAAAATGATATACCAAAAAGTTTTTCCCAGCCTCCGGTATAAAACATTTTCAGCTTTTTGACACGCTCAATCGCAACGCTCTTTTCCATATCGTGAACCACAATTTCAAACATTGCCGAAAACATACCGCTCGACACCATATGAATAAAGTCCTTGTCAAGCTGCGGAATTTCCGTTCCGCTTTTTCGCATATCTTCAATAAATGTAAGGGTTGACTGCGTTTCTCTTTCAACAAGATTATGTATAAAAGAAGTAAACTCCGTGCCGTCAGCCTTACAAAGCAGCAATTTAAAATTATCGTAATGTTCGTAAATATAGTTGAGCATTTGCGTGATGGAATCCGTTGAAACTACAGTCATGGCATTTTGCTGTTCACTGCTCGACAAAGTCTGAAAATTTTGCAAAGTAACATCATAAATAGAATATATTTTATTTGCATACGGTTCAACCAGCGAAGCAAATAAATCTTCTTTAGTAGGAAAATATTTGTAAAACGCACCTGTGGTAAGTCCTGCATTTTTTACTATTTGTCTTAATGAGGCATTGGCAAAACCTTTTTCCATAAATTCATCAAGAGCCGCTTTTTCGATTTTTGCCTTTGTTTCTTCATTACCTGTCATTTAAATTACCTCGCAAAAGATAACAGCGTTATATAACACTGTTATCTTATCATTAATTTATCTCTTTGTCAAGAGAGTTTTTAATTGTATAACATATTAAATAAACCTGCATTATAAAAATCCCTCAACAGCAAATTATGAAATTTACCGTTGAGGGATTCCTTATCTTTCTCTAAGTAAGACGGTTAAGTCTGTTTTTTCAGACCGTTTTACCGCTGTTTTACAAACTATAAAGAGAAGCAATATAATCATCAGTATTACCGTTGAAATTTCACCAATCGTTATTTTTACGGTCATTTCCATAATTGTATTGCCAAGCAATGAATATATGTAAGGATTTATAAGCAGATTTCCTAACAAGAAAGCGAAAATTATACCTATAAATATCGAAATCAAAGCGAGTATTATATGCTCTGTAAAAATTATATAAAATATATGCTTTGTTTTGTAGCCGAGAGCACGGTACAAAGCAATCTCGTTTGTACGGTTGCTTATATTGTTTTTTAAAAAAATAAAAAATCCGACTATAATAAAAGCAATAAATAAAACCGCTGTCGCAAGAGAAATATACATTGCTGTATTATAAGTCTGTACATTTATAACATCCGTTCTTTTATAAACATTACATATATCAGACAACTCCTGCAGCGCCGTTTCGGTATTTTCGGGTTTATCTACAACAATCATATAACTTTTATCGCCCGAATATTCACCCGATACCGCCGCATCGTATTTAAACAAATCATTCTTCGGCACAAGTATTTCTTTATTTTCAAATATAGGATCCGATGTACTGTAAGCGCCGATTATTTTTATTTTAAATACCGTATCCTCTCCTACATTTAATTCAAGAGTTTTTCCGATTAAATCTTCACCGTTTATCTCACTGAATTTGCGTTCGTTTTCATTGTAATCTTTTATTTTTTCGGGAACAAGCGCTACTCCGGTTTCGCTTTCGTCAAAAGTTCTGCCCGAAGTAATTAAAGGAGAACTTTCGTTATGAACAAACGCCAATGTGTATTGTGACGACAAAGTTTTAGAACTATCGGAAAAAGTCAGTTTTGACGGAATTTTATAAACATCGGTTACATATTGATTTTCTTTCAGCTTTGTGATTTTACTTTCTATATAGTCGTCCGGTATATTATCCGTAAAATCAGTTTCAAGTTCTCGTCTTGAAATATGATTATTAATTTTATTTACCACATTGTCAGTCATAGGTAAAATCAAACCAATCGACAAAAGCATAAGAACTGTTGATAATATCACAAATATACAGAAAAATGCGGAAGACAGCTTTCTGGTTTTTACCGATGATTTTATCAGAATATTAAGTTTTGCAAGTTTCATTTTACTTTTCTCCCAATACTCCGTCTTTCATAGTATATATTTTATCCGCAAAATCAATAACGGCGTCATTATGACTTACAACAAGCACACCTTTGCCAAGATAACACAACTTTTTTAATTCTTCAAAAACCATAAGTTCGTTTTTACTGTCAAGATTTCCTGTCGGTTCGTCGGCGAGAATAAAATCGGGGTCATTGGCAAGCGCTCTTGCAATGGCAACTCTCTGCTGTTCACCGCCAGAAAGTTCGAAAGGATAATGTTCTTTGCGGTTAGTAAGACCTACCGAATCTATCAGCTGCATTGCCTGTTCTTTCATATCATTCATTGAGGTGAATTTATCGTTTATCAGCATAGGTACCATAACATTTTCGTAGAGTTTTAAATGTGCATTAAGATGAAAGGCTTGAAACACAAAGCCTAAATTTTCCATACGAACATCTGCAAGCGCATTTTTGTCAAGGGTAGATACATCATTGCCGTTAATAATTACCTGCCCCGATGTGCAAGTATCAAGTAAACCCGCAATTTGAAGCAAAGTGCTTTTTCCGCTGCCCGACTGTCCCATAACGGCAATAAATTCACCTTGATTTACCGTAAGCGAAACATTGTCCACGGCAACTACACTGTTGTTATATATTTTTGAAATTTCTTTTAATTCTATTGCGTTCATAACAGTACCTCGTTTAATTTAATTCATAGCGTCCTTTGGCTGTATTTTATTAATTTTGCAGAGTGAAATAAGCTGACATATAAGCGGAACAACAACTGCCAAAGCCAATGAAACGGCAAGGAAAATCAGGTAATCAGTCCAATTTACAACATACAAACGATTTATATATGTATCATGATTAAACATAAAATTCATAACCGCAATTACCAATGCTGAAATAACCGCACCTATAGCACAGCCCCTTATTGTAAGAATCAACTGTTCAAAATACATACATTTAAATATCTGACTGTTTTTATAACCTATAGCTTTCAGCAAACCGATTTCACCCTTTCTGTTAAGCAGAGAAAGCACCGTCGATTGTATAAGAATAACAACACACAGTATAAGCGATGCCGAAATCATAAAAACACTTAATATTTTGAAAACTTTTGATAATTTAACCGTTTCCTCCTGTATTCCGAGTTCGGGGTCGGAAAATACAAAATACCCTGCCTCATTAAGTTCATTACACAACGGTACTATGTTATCGTAATCATCAACGACTATAAAGTGATCGTGCAAAGACGGGGTCTTGTACCAATGCACGGCATTTGACCTTTCATCATTCAAATCTATTATTGAAGCGTCAAAAGCGTCTTGAATTATCTGCACCCCCGTATCCTCCGAAACAAATATATGGTTATAATAGCCCTTAGTTGTAGGCTCTGAATAATACACACCCACAACTTTCAACTTATATTCAATTGCAGGCAAATACATAGTTTTATTTTCATACATTGCCAATTCAGGGTCGATATTATAAAAAACTTCAAGTCCGTCACCATTCGAAGGCGTTACTGTAATTGTTTTTCCGATAAGACTTTCGCCGTCTATATAATTAAGGTCAGAATCAGTGTTTTCATATTCAAAAGGATAAAAAAGACTTGGTATTATACAACTGTACACGGGACTTTCATCAAGACTTTTTCCTGCCATTACATCCATTTTTTCATCGCCTATCAACGGATATAAATTTAAACTGCCTTTTAAATCTTCGTTGCCTTTATAAAAATCTTTATATTCGCCGTTTTCGTCACTTACATCAACTACATCCATATACTGATTTATTATTCCCTTAAGTTCGTATATATCTTCCACATGGTCAAAAGACATTAACTTGCTCTTTAATTCGTCGGTAACGGCACCATTGTCTATCGGACTGAAAGTAATCATTCTCGCACGAATATCATTTTTATAATCAGTTACGGCTCTGTTAATTGTTACGGCATAACTTGAAATCAATGTAAGGGAAATAACAAGTATAACCATAAAAGCTGTAATAAATATACTCTTTCGATTACCTTTGATATTTGCTTTTGCCAAGAAATTAATATTTTTTATCTTCATTACTTTTCACCCATAAATAAATCTGTGTAATATTTGCATATAAAATATAAAGTTAATACAATTTTATAATATCATTAACGATTATTTTTGTCAATTAAATTTCGACATATACATCAATTTTACAAAAAACGACAGTGTATGAAATAAAAATCACACACTGTCGTATATTTGTCTTTTTAATTTATTCTGCAATTGTTTTCACAAAGAATATAAAATAAATCAGGTGACAAAGCCATACTATCGCTAAAATTATGCACGGTACGATTATACCTTTTATCATAATTATTACAAAGCCGAATGTCATCAGCACAGTAACAGACGCAAAACTCAAATTCGTTTTACATCTGTTTTTATGTATTGTGGTTATTATAGCTTTTGAATTACAATTTTTCTGTATGTATTAAACTTTACCCATTTTGCAAAGAATTTTGAATCGTTAATATCTTCAAGATTTTTGTATTCGTCAAGCATTGTTTTGATTTTTTCATCGCTGTCTGCAAGAATCTCAAAACCCCTGCCGTTGATAACAGGCACAGCGCTGTATTTGTAATCATCTGCATGAGTAATTGCAGTAACCACCTTATTGCGAACGCTTACCGCAACAAGATCACGAAGTACAATAATATCAAAGCTGTCAGGATATGAGTAGCTGTCGCCGCTTGTCGGAATTTCGTCACCGACAGTGTAAGTTTCTCTTACAGGCTGATATTTAAGTACATTAAGGCTTGTGGTATCATAGTAGAATTCTTCAAAAATATCTCCTCTTGCCTCAAGCTCGCCGTTTTTGAACGAAGCTTTTTCAGAACCCGATACGCCTTTCTGACTTACCTTTTCAACCACACCGCATGCCGAAGTCATATTCGTTACACGATTTATAAGTATAAGTTCACCCAAAGTTTTGTGAGCAGAGAACAAGTCGGCAACAATCGGCTCGGTAAGTAAAAGATTACATACCGCAATACCGTTTTTATTTAAAGCATCTGCCTTGATATGCTCGCCTGTATTTACATCAACAGCATATTCAATACCTGTAATAATACCGCTGATTGTCTTTGTACCGAGTTTTACAAGATAATCTGTACCGACCGCAAGAGGTTCGTCGTCCATCCAGAGAATTGATACATTAAGTTTCTGATAAGACGCAAGTTTTGTGTCCTTTGCAATTACACAGCCTCTTGACACATCAACTTCTTTATCAAGTGTAATTGTAACAGGCTGACCCTTAAATGCGGTTTTTACATCTTTGCCTGCCGCAAGCAACTGCTTAACCTTAGCTTTTTCGTTGCTTGGCAATGCAATGATTTCATCGCCTACATTTATACTGCCCGACTCAATCTGTCCCTGAAAACCTCTGAATGTGTGATCGGGACGGCAAACTCTCTGAACAGGCATATAAAAGCCCTCTTCCTCTTCCGAGGCAGATACATCAACTTTTTCGAGGTATTCAAGGAGCGGAACTCCGTTATACCAAGGAATGTTCTGTGACTTTACCGTAACATTGTCGCCCTCTGTGGCAGAAAGCGGAATAATGTAGATATTTTCAAGAGAAAGCTCTTTTTTAAGCTCGTCAATCTGTGCTACGATTTCATTAAAACGCTGTTCACTGTAATTTACAAGGTCCATTTTATTTACCGCAAAAACAAAATGTCTTATACCCATAAGTTTGCAGATTCTTGCGTGTCTTCTTGTCTGCACAAGTACACCCTGAGATGCGTCTATAAGAATTACGGCGAGGTCTGCAAAAGACGCACCTACCGCCATATTTCTTGTATATTCCTCATGGCCGGGGGTATCGGCTACAATAAAACTTCTGTTATCGGTTGTAAAATAACGGTAAGCAACATCTATTGTGATGCCCTGTTCACGCTCTGCCATAAGACCGTCAAGCAAAAGCGAATAGTCAATGTCACCGTTACGGCTGCCTACCTTACTGTCAAGCTCAAGAGCTTTTTCCTGGTCGGCGTAAATTAACTTTGCATCATACAGAATATGACCTATAAGTGTAGATTTACCGTCATCCACACTTCCGCAGGTAATAAACTTCAATAAACCTTTCATTAGAAATAGCCCTCCCTTTTTCTGCGTTCCATACTGCCTGCCGCCTCGTTGTCAATAACTCTTGAGGTACGCTCGGAAGACACAGAGCTTAAAGTTTCGTCAATGATTTCGTCAAGGGTTGTGGCGGTTGACTCTATGCCGCCTGTAAGAGGATAACAGCCGAGTGTTCTGAAACGAACCGACTTGTACTCCGGTACTTCACCCTCTTTGAGCGGGAATCTGTCATCGTCAACCATTATAATATTGCCGTCACGATATACAACAGGTCTTTTCGCCGCAAAATAAAGCGGAACAATATCTATATTTTCTCTCTTTATGTACTGCCAGATGTCTTTTTCTGTCCAGTTTGAAATCGGGAAAACTCTTATGCTTTCGCCCTTGTTGATTTTAGTGTTGTAAAGTTTCCACATCTCGGGGCGCTGATTTTTAGGGTCCCAAGCCTGCGCCTGATTTCTGAAAGAGAAAATTCTCTCTTTGGCTCTTGACTTTTCTTCATCTCGTCTGCCGCCGCCGAATGCCGCTGTAAAACCGTACTTTGTAAGTGCCTGCTTTAAAGCCTGAGTTTTCATAATATCTGTATAAGCAGCGCCGTGGTCAAACGGATTTATTCCCTGCTTTATTCCCTCTTCGTTGGAATAAACAATCATCTCAATACCAAGTTTTTTTGCTGTATCGTCACGGAATTTAATCATATCTTTAAACTTCCATGTAGTGTCTATGTGCATAAACGGAAACGGCGGCTTTTCAGGGTAAAAAGCCTTCATTGCGAGGTGGAGCATAACAGAGCTGTCCTTGCCTATTGAATAGAGCATAACAGGCTTTTCGCACTCTGCGGCTACCTCTCGGATTATATATATAGCCTCTGCCTCAAGCTCATCTAAATGTGAAAGCTGACTCATTCTTATTCCTCCTCAGTACTTATTCGATTCCTTTTGGTTAATATCTATCTTAATGGTTTTACCCTCGGGCTTGTCAATTATCCAACTAAGTATATCGCCCTTTTTCTCGGTATGAACAAGACTGCCCATACCGCCGATATCTGCACCAAGATAAAAGCTGATTGCATATGCAGGACATTCCTTAATACATGAAGTACAGCCCCAGCAATCTTTCGGATACTTTATGTAAGCACGGTTGTCACTGTCAAGCTTTATAAGACTGCCGGGACATACATTTCGGCATCTTCCGCAGCCTATGCACTTCTGCTTGTCAATCGCAATGCTCATAGCTTTTACCTCCCTCTACCAAATCTCGGTTAATTATTTTAATTTTGCCGTTTTCGAGTCGTGAATTTACATATTTATTAAAGTTTTTGTCATCCTTATTCGGATAATCAAGGTTTTCCGCAAAGCTGTGCCAACGGGTTTCCTTTCTTGCCTTTAAGTGAGCAATTACACTTCTGCAAACCGTAAGTCTTTCCTTAAGCTCGTAAATATACATAAGCTCCTGAAAATCTTCCGCATATAAACTGCCTGAAAGTTTAATAAGCTGTTTGATTTTGTAGTCTGCAATATCAAGCTGTTTTTCGTTAAAACGGTAGTTTGTTTTTATACCGCCTGCATAGCTGTCCATTACAGTCTGCATTGCCTCTTCAAGCTGTTCCGTTGTATAACGGGTATCTTTTTTTGTTAAAAATTCTTCAACTTCGGCAATGTGCTTATCGGTTATTTCATCTTCAAGCTGCGGTGCTTGTGTATGATTGTTCACATACTCAACAGCCGACATACCTGCGATTTCACCCTCTGCAAGTGCACCTGTTACATACTTCTGCGGGCAGCCGCCTGCAACATCGCCGCCTGCAAACAATCCGTCAATTGTTGTGGCTCTTTTGGTATCAACCCAATAGCCGCTCGCTGTGTGACCGCCGACAATATACGGTTCCGTTCCCTCAATCTCAACATTTTGCTGTGACGGGTTCTTGCCGCTTTCTATCCACTTAATTGTCTGTGACGGCGCCATATTAAGATAAGCCTTTAACAGTGATTCGTCCTGCTCGGCTGTTATACCCTCTGTACGAAGATAGCACGGACCTCTGCCCTCTTGGTTTTCATTTACTGTGCCGTAAACTCGCTGTGAAGTTGTAAGTCCGTAGTTGGTTTCATATACCTCGCCGAGCGAATTTACCTGTTTTGCGCCGACGCCCTGTGCAAGTGTACCTGTCGGAGCAATTGTATCTTTACAACGAAGTGCGATAAAGCGCATTTCAAATGTTGTCATCTCCGCACCCGCATTAATGCCCATTGCATAGCCTGCGCCCGTATTAAACGGAGGATACCACATTTTGTGTCTTGAAAAGCCTGGATTATTCGGCTTGTAAAGACCTGCCGCACCGCCTGTGGCAACGATTACGGCTTTTGCTTCTATTATGTAAAATGTATCGTTTTCAATGCCTATACCGTAAGCACCGTTGATTTTATTGTTTTTTACGGCAAAATCTATAATGTTTACTCTGTTGAGGATTTCAACATTCTTTGTTTTTTCAACAGCCGAGGCAAGAATAGGTTTAATGTTTTCACCGTTTATTTTAAGGTTTCTATTACCCCTTGTAACATACTTACCGTTTTCATCCTTTAAAATAACAAGACCTAACTTTTCAAGCCTATCCGTTACCTCATTCAGCTTTTCGGACATTGTAAGGAGTAAATCTTCTCTTACAATTCCGTCGGCATCTTTTTTTGCGTAATCAACATAATCCTGCGGCTTTCTTCCCTCAACGATGTATGCGTTAAGAGCGTTTACTCCTGCCGCAAGACATCCGCTGCGCTTGATGTGTGCCTTTTCGCAAATTAAAACTTTTTTATCTGAATTTTCTGAAATAGTGAGTGCGGCATAACAGCCTGCTGTACCTCCGCCTATTATCAGAATATCTGTACTTAATTTTTCAATTTTCATAGGCTGCCTCTCCCTTTTACACTCACCTTATTTTCATATCATTTTATTTTTTCAAGATAATCTTCCGCAGATAATACGCAATTAGCACCGTCCGATACAGCTGTTACAACCTGTCTTAACTTTTTGGTACGAACATCGCCTGCAACAAATATTCCGTTTGCCGAAGTTACTCCGTCCTCATTTGCAACAATATAGCCGTTATTGTCAACTTCAACCAAATCCTTAAGAATTGCCGAATTAGGCACACTTCCGACTGCAACAAAAACGCCGTCAACTTTGATTTCGGCTTCTGCGCCGTTTTTATCAACTGTGATCGACTCAACCTTATTACTGCCGTTAATCTTTTTTATCTGCGAATTAAGCAATATTTCTATATTAGAAATATTTTCAACTTTTTGCTGTAAGGTTTTATTGGCTCTGAATTTATCTCTGCGATGAATAAGATAAACTTTTTTCGCAAACTTTGAAAGCAAAGCCGCATCGCCAAGTGCGGTATCTCCGCCGCCTGCAACAGCTGTGATTTTATCTTTATAAAATGCAGCGTCACAAACTGCGCAATACGATACTCCTCTGCCCGAAAACTCTTTTTCACCCTCAACCTGAAGTTTTCTGCGTTCCGTACCGACCGCATAAATTACAGTGTGAGTTTCTAATGAATTTCCGTTGTCAAGTTCAATGCTGTAATCAGTTGTGTTTTTGCTGATTTTAACAGCCTCTCCCTCTATAAATTCAGTACCGAGGCTTTCTGCGTGTGTTCTGAACTTTTCGCCCAAATCAAAGCCGTTTTCGCCGTATAATCCCGGGTAATTATCTACACGCTCGCTTTCTGCAATCTGACCTGTGCCAAGGTAGTTTTTCTCAACCACAACTGTCTTAAGTCCTGCTCGTTGAGCGTAGATAGCCGAGGAAAGTCCTGCCGGACCGCTTCCGATAATAACTATGTCGTACATAATTTTCCTCCTTGTTTAGTAAATAACCAATTCTTCCTTTTCTGAAGCTGTGCCATTGATTTTAAATGAATTTAGCACGGGATTTTCTCTGTCCATAAGTGACAAAATCATATAGCTTGCCTTGCTGTCATATGCAAGTCGCTTGTCCTCATCCGATGGTCTTGACGGAGATTCGGGATGTGAATGCCAGTTACCGAGCGGTACAAAACCGTTCTGTCGCATATCCTTTACCGCCGCAAGCTGTTCCTTTGGGTCAAGCGAAAAATGCTCGTTTGAGTGGTCGATGTTTGAAAGAAGATAAATTTTTTTAATCTCCTTGTTTTCGCCGTCAACCGTACCCGCAATCAATCCGCAAGCCTCGTTAGGCAGCTCACTTTCTGCGTGAGCCACAATTTTATTATAATCAGCTTTTGATAATTTAATCATAAATGAACACCGTCACATTCTGCCTGTTCGTAATCTATAAGCTCGGTAATTGTAGGATGATCACCGCAAACCGCACAATTATGTGTGTTTGACGGAAGTTTTATCTTACGAAATTCCATTTTGAGTGCATCGTATGTAAGTAAATATCCTGTGAGCAAATCACCCTTGCCGAGAATATACTTAATAGCCTCCATTGCCTGCAAACTGCCGATAACACCGCCCATTGCTCCGATTACACCCGCTTGCTTACAAGTAGGAACTGCGTCCTTTGGCGGTGGGTTTTTAAATACACAACGGTAGCAAGGACCTTCACCGGGCACATATGTCATAAGCTGTCCCTGAAATCTGATAATACCTGCGTGTGAAAAAGGTTTTTTAGCCATTACGCAAGCGTCATTGATAAGAAACTTTGCCGGGAAATTATCGGTACCGTCAATGATGAAATCGTAATCTTTGATAAGGTCCATAATATTTTCACTTGTAACAAAGGTATGGTAAGTTTTTACCGTAACATCTGGATTCATAGCCTCCATAGTTTCCTTTGCCGATTCTACCTTTGGCTTGCCTACATCTTTTGTAGCGTGAATAATCTGGCGCTGAAGATTTGAAAGGTCAACCTCGTCAGCATCGGCAATACCGATTGTACCGATACCGGCAGCGGCAAGATACATTGCTACAGGTGCACCGAGTCCGCCTGCACCGATTATAAGCACTTTTGCGTTAAGCAACTTTTTCTGTCCCTTTGCACCAACCTCTTTGAGAATGATGTGACGGGAATAACGCTCAAGCTGTTCGTTAGTAAATGCCATTACTGACCGCCTCCCATAAAATAAAGAAATTCAACTACATCGCCGTCCTTGAGTACGGTTTCTTCAAAAGTACCGCTTGCAAGAAATTCGTCGTTTACACTTACTGTTACATACTCCGGTGTTTCTACATCTTCGTCAATAATAAGCTGTGCTACTGTAAGTCCTTCTGCTACTTCTTTTTTATTACCTGCAACTGTGATTGTCATAATAATAACCCCTTTAAACTGATTTTTCAATAACTTCTTTAATTTCTGCTTGTTTTACTGCGCCTCGCAGTCTTGAAACCTCTTCGCCGTTTTTAAAAAATACCAAAGTCGGCGCAGCCTGTACCTCGTATTTTTCGGCAAGCTCGGAATCAAAATTTATATTGATTTTAACAATTTTGAGCTTTTCGGCATATTCTTCTTCAAGTGCGAAAAGTACCGGCGAAAGTCTTTTACAAGGCACACAACTGTCTGAATAAAAATCAGCGAGTACAGTTTTATCTGCCTGTAAAACTTCTTTTTCAAAATTGTCTTTACTGATTCTTGTCGGCATTTAATCACCAACCTTTTTAACTATAAGATTATAAGTGCCGTCCTCGTTATCAATGAGTTTTAAAATTTGGTGACCCTCTTCCTTGATACTTCTCGGAACATTCTGTACAGGCTCACCGTCATTCATTTTAACACTTAAAATCTGACCGTCGTCAAGCTCCTCAAGAGCAACCTTTGCCTTAACAAATGTTGTCGGGCAGACAACATCGGTAATATCTACTGTATCGTCAATAATAAAATCAGCCATTGTATGCCTCCAATATCTTCTCTTCAAATTTTTCTCTGCCTACTCTGTCGATTGTGAACTTAAAGCGTTCGCTCGGCTTTGCGTTTTCTTCAAAGAAATTAACAGCCGCATCGCAGATTTTCAAAAGTTTTTCTTTATCTTCAACAAAAGGAATGATTGTTTCACCTTTGTTAATTGAGTTGCCGAAAAGTCCGCCGAATGAAACTATGTAACCGTGAACGGTATCCCAAGCGTCGGTCGGGCAAGCCTTATAGCATCTTCCGCAGAAATTACATTTTGACTTGTCAACGGAAATTTTCCCGTCCTCAAGAGTGATAGCACCCTGTCGGCAAGCCTTTACGCAAACGCCGCAGCCTATACAGTCACTTTCTCTCCAGTCAACCTTTATTCCGCCCTTAATTCCGAGGTCGTTTTCCTCTGACTTAAGGCAGTTGTTCTGACATCCTGTAATACCGAATTTAAATTTATGCGGAAGTTCTTTTGCAAAATATCTGTCGTCAAGTTCTTTTGCAAGTGAATATGTATCAATACAGCCGCTCGGGCAAATTGCCTGTCCCTGACAAGCTGTAATTGTTCTTACTCTCGGACCGCATACACCGGGTTCAACATCGCCCTCGGCAAGTGCCGCCTTTACATTTTCAACATCGTCAAGTTTAATAAACGGAATTTCAACACTTTGTCTTGAGGTAAGATGCACATAGCCGTCACCGAAATTTTCTGCTACTTCTGCAATCTTGGCAAGTTGTTTTGCCGTAAGATTTCCGCCTACCACTCTTAAACGAAGGGAAAAATTATTTTTTTGTTTTTGGCGCATAAATCCGCCTTTTTTTAATGTTGAATAATCAACTGCCATTGTGAATCCCCCAAAACTAATTGTTTATTTTACTTATTGCATTTCCGAAGTCCTCAATCAGATCTGCAATGTCCTCTATACCAACACTGATTCGGATTGTATCGTCAAACACACCTGCGTTCTCTTTCTGCTGTTCTGTACTGTGTGCGTAAATTGTGCTTGACGGATGAATTACCAATGTTCGTGTGTCACCGATATTTGTTGCGTTGGTTGCAAACTTCAAATTATTTATAAGTTCAAAGGCTTTTTCTTTACTGCCGGCTCTTATTGTAAGAATCGCACCGCCTTTGCCTTTTAAAAGTTTTTGTGTAAGTGCGTAATACTCTGAACTTTCAAGTGCCGGGTAATTAACCTCAATATCTTTACAGGTTTCAAAAAATTGTGCAAGTTTCAATGCGTTGCTGCAAAGACACTCCATTCTCAGTCCCAATGTTTCAAGACCGACAGAATTTAAAAATGCATTAAACGGAGCAAGACAACAACCGAAGTTTCGCCATATACCGTTTCGCAGTTTTGCAAGATACGAAAGTTTACCGTATTTTTTGTATTCTTTCATACCTTTGAATTTCTCTGTATCCCATTCAAATTTACCGCTGTCAATTATTATACCGCTGATTGCGTTTCCGCCGCCGTTAATATACTTAGAGGTTGAATGAACAACAATGTCAGCACCGAAATCAATCGGGTGAACAAGATACGGTGTTGCCGTGGTGCTATCTATAATAAGAGGTATATTGTATCTGTGTGTAAGATTTGATACTGCCTCAATATCCACAATATCGAGTTTCGGATTGCCGATAAGCTCCGCAAACACTGCTCTTGTGTGCTCGTTGATAAGCGGTTCAACATTCTGCGGTGTAACCTCGTCTGCAAAGTGAGCGGTTATGCCGAATGCCTCTAAATCCTTTAACAAATCAATAGTTCCGCCAAAAAGACCTGCGCCTACTATTATTTCGTCACCGGACTCCAATATATTAAGAAGTGCCATTGTAACTGCTGCCATACCTGACGAACACGCAACAGCACCTGCACCGTTTTCAAGGGCGGCAATTCTTGCCTCAAAAGAAGTCACCGTAGGATTGCCTATTCTTGAATAAGCATATCCGGGCGCTTTGTTGTTGAACACTTTTTCAAGCTGTTCGGCAGAGCTGTGCGAAAAAGCACTTACCTGATAAATAGGAGTCATAGTAGAGCCCGACGCCTTATCACCGCTAAAATTTTTGTGCAATAACGCTGTATTAAACTCCATAAGCTTCCCATCCCTTTTAAATCATATTTGCTTAGTCAATGCTTATCCTGCAAAAGCTTATCTGCAAGATGATACTGTAGATTATAACGCATTTAACTTAGTATTTCAATAGGTTTTGTAGGATTTTTCCTATTTTACAAATTTTATTCCATATTATTCTAAAATCTGTCATTATATACAATACATATTTATTTGGTAAGTATTGATTTTTCCCTTAAAAAATGTTAATCTATATTTAATACGCTTAGTCAGGCATATTCTGCTCCAAAACAGGCTTTTCTTCTGTATAAGGGGCTGATTATTAATTGAAAATATCAACAAAAGTGCAGTTTGGCATTATGGCGATAATCGACATAGCGGTTTATTCTCAAAACGGCTGTTCGGTCACCGCTCCCGATATTGCCAAAAGGCACAATATATCTAAAAAATATCTTGAACAAATACTGCCGTCCCTCACCTCCGCAAATCTGATTCGTGGGCAAAAGGGACTTAACGGCGGTTATGTAGTTGCAAGAGATTTGAGTAAAATTACTTTTAAAGACATATTAAACGCTCTTGACACAAGGGTGCTTAATGATGTTTATTTTGACAGCAGAGATAAAAACGATATGATGACGGAGCTTATAAACGACAGATTGTGGAGTGCAATGTCATCATACCTGCAAAATTATGCCGAAAGTATAACTCTGTCAGAAATTGCGGAACATTACAAACAAAACGAAATTATTGCACAGGCTAAGGCTGTGTAATAAAGAAAAAAGTGCAGCAAGATTATAGAATTGCTGCACTTTTTCTTTTCGTTATTATTCTAAACTTTTGATTGCATTGATTGTTTTATCTATATCCTCATCGGTATGTGCAAACGAAACAAACATTGCCTCAAACTGTGACGGAGCTGTATATATTCCGTTGTCCTGCATATGTCTGAAATATTCGGCAAATCGGGCAGTATCGGCAGTTTTGGCTGTATCATAATCTTTTACCTTTTCATTGGTAAAGAAAACCGTCATAATTGAACCTACACGATTCACATTCATTCCCGATTCTTGCATGGCATTTTCAAGCTGCAATGAAATTTTCTCAAGCCTTGTATAAATTTCAGCTTCGTTTTCCTCAAGGATTTTTAAGGTTTCAATTCCCGCACTTACGGCAACGGGATTACCTGAAAGTGTGCCTGCCTGATACACCGAACCGAGCGGAGCAACGCACTGCATAACTTCTTTTTTACCGCCGTACACAGCCAAAGGCATACCTCCGCCTACAATTTTGCCAAGTGTGGTAAGGTCGGGTTTAACATTGTAATATTTTTGAGCACCGCCAATGCTAAGTCGAAAACCCGTAATAACTTCATCAAAAATAAGCAGAGAATTATATTTTAGCGTAATATCTCTCAAAAACCGTAAAAAACCCTCCTGCGGCGGTACAACGCCCATATTGGCGGCACAAGGCTCTACAATAACGCAGGCAATATCATCACCGTGCTCCTCAAAAAGTTTTTCTACCGACTCTTTATTATTGTATTTTGCAAGCAGGGTATTATCCGTATATCCTTTAGGAACACCTGCACTGTCGGGGATAGAATTGGTAAGAAGTCCTGAACCCGATTTCACAAGCAGACCGTCCGAATGACCGTGATAGCAACCCTCAAACTTAACTATTTTATCTCTCTTTGTATAACCCCTTGCGGCACGGATTGCACTCATAACCGCCTCTGTACCCGAATTTACAAGTCTTAACATTTCCATTGACGGAAAATGCTTTTTTATAAGTTTTGCAAGTTCGATTTCTCCGCTGTGACAAGCACCGAATGTAAGTCCTCTTTGACAGGTTTCGGTTACTGCATTTATAACTCTTTCGTTAGCGTGTCCGAGAATATTCGGGCCCCATGAGCAAATATAATCGATGTATTCGTTGCCGTCGACATCATAGATTTTTGAACCCTTTGCTTGGTCGATAAACAACGGTGCTCTGCCAACCGCACGGCACGCACGAACAGGGCTGTTTACTCCTCCGGGCATAAAATTTTGAGCTTGGGCATAAAACTTTTCCGAATTTTGAATATTCATTTTTGCCACCTCTTACTTGTAAAATTCGTCAATCCACTTTGCGGCGTCAAGTGCGTGATATGTAATTATAATATCCGCACCCGCCCTTTTCATAGCGATTAAATTTTCGGAAACAACTTTCTTTTCGTCTATCCAACCTTTTTCTGCCGCTGCCTTTACCATCGCATATTCGCCGCTGACATTGTACACTACAAGCGGTAAATCAAAACGCTCTCTTGCGGCTTTTACAACATCAAGATACGCAAGCGCAGGCTTTACCATAACCATATCTGCGCCCTCTTCTATATCGTCTTCAATCTCTCGCAATGCCTCTTTGCCGTTTGCATAGTCCATCTGATAGCTTTTTCTGTCGCCGAATTCAGGTGCGGACTCGGCGGCATCTCTGAACGGTGAATAATATGCAGATGCAAACTTTGCACTGTAAGAAAGTATAGGAGTATCTGCAAAGCCGTTTTCATCAAGAGCATTTCTGATTGCAGACACTCTGCCGTCCATCATATCTGACGGAGCAATAATGTCCGCACCTGCCTTTGCAAGGCTTACCGCCATTCTTGAAAGCAGCGGCAGGGTTTCGTCATTCAATATTTTATGACCGCATACTACACCGCAATGTCCGTGACTTGTATATTCGCAAAGACACACATCGGCAATTATAAGCATTGACGGATATTTAACTTTTATGTATCTGATTGCCTGCTGGGTAATTCCGTTTTCGTCATAAGCGCCGCTTGCAAGCTCGTCCTTGTGTTTCGGAATACCGAAAATTAATATTCCCGCAATCGAACTTTCGCTTATTTCCGCTAAAATTTCATCTAATCTGTCAAGTGAATACTGATAAACATTTGGCATAGATTCCACGGGCTTTTTTATATTTTCGCCCTCGGCAACAAAAATCGGGTAAATAAGGTCTTTCTTATCTACTCTTGTTTCACGCACAAGACTGCGTATACTTTCATTTGATCTCAGTCGTCTGAATCTTCTCATTAAAAATCACTCTCTTTTTTAACATCTGAAATAATTGTATTGATAATTCCGACTACATCTTTTGTTTTTGCAATTTTATAATCGGCTATATTGTACTTATGCAAAGCCTTTGCGGTTATCTCCCCAATACAAACAATTTTTGTGTTTTCGCTAACAGCATATCCGCTTTCAAAAAAAGCGTTTACGCCCGAAGAACTTGCAAAGGTTATGTAATCGGAGGTAATAATTCCGCCCTCCGACTTACTTTCCGACTGAATGTCATAGGTCTTTACATCGTCATAAATTATATTATTGCGACTTAAAATTTCAGTAAGTTCTTTTGAGCCGTTTTCCGCACGCAAAATCAACACACGCTCATCTTTGTTTACCGTATCTGCCAAAAGATTTCCCAAATCCGCAGAAGTATAAACCTTTGGAATAATATCGGCAAAAATGCCGTATTTTTCAAGAATACCCGCTGTTCCGCTGCCGATAACGGCAAATTTTATATTACACAGTTTGCGAACATCGACCTTTAACGCTCTCAATTTTTTAATAAAAATTTCAGCGCCGTTCATACTTGTTAGCACTATGTAATTATAATTATTAACATTTGAAAGTGCTTTGTCAAGCTGCTCGTTTTGTCTGTATTCCTTTACACTAAGATAATCAATACGGTTGATTCTCGCACCGAGCGACATAAGTTCTCTGCCAAGTTTCGCAGACAATTTATGCGTACCTGTAACCGCAACGGTTTTATTTTTGAGCGGCTTTTCTATTGTAGCGGAAAAATCAAGCCCCACTGCTTCTCCCACTACGATTATTGCAGGCGGTTCAACTTTGCTTTGCTCTGCAAGACTGCAAATATTTTTTAAAGTACCTCTTACCGTACTTTCCTTTGCATATGCACCGTTTGACACAATTGCGACAGGCGTATTTTCGCTTTTGCCGTTTTCTGTAAGACCTTTTACAATTTCGGGTAATTTTCTAAGTCCCATTAAAAATACAAGTGTACCGTCAAGTTTTGCGTATTCCCGTATATTTTTCGGTAAGGTATCCTGCGCCGTATGACCTGTGATTATGTGTACACTGCGGCTTAAATTTCTGTGAGTAACAGGAATACCCGCAATTTCGGGAACTGCTATTGCTGAGGAAATACCGGGGATAACTTCATAAGGAATATTGTGACTTTGAAGCGCCTGTACTTCCTCTCCTCCCCTGCCGAAAACAAACGGATCTCCGCCTTTTAGGCGCACAACAGTCTTGCCTTCGTTTGCTTTTGCAATGAGAATTTCGTTTATGTTCTCCTGCTTTTCACTATGCTTTCCTGCTCGTTTTCCGACACAAATTTTTTCTGCATTATCCGCATACTCAAGCAACAGCTTGTCGGTAAGGCTGTCATATACAACGACATCGCATTTTTTCAGACAATTCTGTCCACGCAGAGTTATTAAGTCATAATCGCCGCACCCTGCTCCCACAAGATAAACTTTTCCGTTGTTCACAACTCGCTCACCAACCTTTTTGCAAGATTAAACCTGTCTTTAATATCGGCACTGCCCGATATTGTTTTTTTACAATCTGTAGAAATTATAAGCTCTATTTTGCCGTTTGTTACCTTTGAAAAAGCGCCGACAGGCATACCGCAATCTGCGTTTAGCAACTTTGGAATCTGTCTTTCTGTTTCAAATTCAAGCATAGTTTCTGTATGACTAATTTCTTTTAACCTTTCTGAAATCGCACTGCCTGTTTTACTCTCCGCAACTACGATTGCCTGACAAGGCGCAGGGAGAAAATAAGAATATTCAAAAGGTGTTACATCGTATTTTTCACTGTTATAAAGCGACAATCTTTCAAGTCCTGCCGCCGCAAGAATAATTGCGTCATATTCTTTATTAATAAGTTTATTAATTCTTGTGTCAACATTTCCTCTTATATCTTTAATCTGTACAAGCGGATACTGTTTTTTTATAAAGCCACGGCGTCTAAGACTGCCTGTGCCGACAATAAATTTTTCTTCGTTTTTTATCGGCTCATTTTTTCTTGTAACAAGCACATCACGATAATTGCCACGATTTAAAGCAGAGGATATTTCAAGTCCGTCTGCAAGTTCAAGAGGCAGATCTTTTGCGCTGTGCACTGCCATATCTGCCGCTCCGCTTAATAAAGCATTCTCAAGTTCAGAGATAAAAACTCCCTTTCCACCTATCATTGCAAGCGGTTTGTCGAGAATTTTATCTCCTTTTGTTGAAATGCAAACTATTTCTGTATCTATATCGTCAAATCTCTTTTTCAAAGCATTTGCAAACATCTCTGTCTGTGCAAGGGCAAGTTTGCTTTTTCTTGTACCTATTCTTACTTTCATATCAGCTGTTTTCCTTTATAATTTTATTAACAACATCGGTATCAATACTTTCTCCGCAAAGGCACATACTCATAAGTGCCGAAAAAACTTTCTTTCTTAACTCTTCGTCCGCCGTGTTTTCCTTTATGTATTCTCTGTACTGCCACAATGTTTCTGCGGTATCGGAATTTGTATTTTCAAGCATATTTAAAAACTGCTCTTTTAAATACTTTGCATATATCGGACTTTTGCCCGATGTGGTAATACCGACAGTAACAGAATTTTTTTGTACAAGCGCAGGAAAAATAAATCCGCATTTTTCTTTGTCATCAACAGTATTTACAAGAATATTTTTCTCCTTGCATAATTCAAATATATGCGAGTTCACCTGTTCGTTATCGGTAGCGCTGATAACACAAAAAGCACCGTTTAAATCGTTGTCATCAAACTCACGCTCAACGGCTTTCACGTTAAACTTTAAAATCTCCCTGCAGATTTTCGGGGATACCACGGTAATACTCGGCTTAAAAGGCGACAGCTTTTCTATCTTTCTTAAAGCTACCGTTCCGCCGCCCACTACAAGAATATTTTTATTTTCTATATCAATATAAAAAGGAAAATATGCCATTATATCTTTTCTCCACAACTTTTAAATGCATCAAGTATCTTTATAAATTCTTCTGACGGTAACTCGGCTTTGAATTTATATAATATTTCTTCTAACGAATTTTCACTGAGTTTATTTTTTACACTCTCCATATGCGGTAAAAAAAAGTGAAAAGCTATGTCTTTTTTAAGTACATCGCTTTCTTCTTTTATAATCTCTTTTGCGCTTTCCACACTGTCAAGTTTAAGCTCATTGTTGTTCTTTGCGAGTTTTTCAAAATAATCTATTCCGATCAGCTTTAAACCTTTTATCTCTGCAACCGAGCCGTCAATGTCAGGAGGTACGGCAAGATCTATAAAAAGTCTTGGCTTATCGGTTTTTATATTCTTCTTTAAATCATAATATGTAACAGTGTAATGCGGACTTGCGGTAGCACTGACTACGCAATCGGCAGAATCCATATAACTGTACCTATCGGCATAATTAGCAATTGTAATGTTTGCTTTGGTCTGTACCGACTCCGCACTGTGTTTTCTTGATGTTGCAATAACGCTTACATTTTTATGCGACAAAAGATTTTTTACAAGTACAGTGCCTATCTTTCCCGTTGCGCCTATAACGAGAACATTTACTTTATCCTTAAAATGTGCGATTTCATTTCCCGCAAGGGTTGCGGTTGAAACAGAAGTTTTTGAAAGTGCGGTTTGAGTTTTTATTTTTTTTGCGCAAGCCATTGCGGATTGAAAAGTCATATTTAACTCGTAACCCGTCATACCCAAGTCTTTTGCCATAGTGTAAGCAAGTTTTATTTGTCCGAGAATTTCGTCCTCACCTATAACCATAGATTCAATACCGCTTACCACTCTGAAAAGATGCATTACCGCTTTATCGGAATAGAACAAATACAAATGCTTTTTAAGCAAATCACACTCTATTCCCGAATAGTTTGAAAGCAGATTTTGCACTGTATTTAGGCTGTCTTCATTTCCGCAAAAATAAAGTTCTGTTCTGTTGCAGGTGCAAAGAATAACGCACTCGCTTACGGTTTTTCCGTTTATAAGTTCAGTTAGAAATTCTTTTTGTACATTTTCGGAAAAAGCAAGTTTTTTTCTGATATTCACATCTGAATTTTTATAATTTACACTTATGCAATACATCTTTATCCACCCAATTTAATTCTACCCTGTTATTTTAATACTAAGGTATAGCGTTGTCAATTTTATGCATTATTTTTAAGTTAAGATTTATAATAAAAATAAACAAACGGGCTATATCATATTAAACCTACTGAATTAATATGTTTTATTATACTATTACCGATAAGTAAAGTCAATAATTTTTTAATTTTGCTATTGACAAAACAAATGATTGAAATATAATACTTATTGTATAGATAGGAATTATAAATTAAGGAGCAGCTATGACAGTTAAATTTGATACGGTAAAAATTTTGAAAGCCGAACTTATGGATAACTTTAATACTTATCTGCATTTTCACGATGCCTGCGGCGGACAATATTTTTCGTTTGACGAAGTACCGAGTGATGAAGTATTAAAACACGCAGAAAACTTTTTTCGTAATATGAATTGCAAGATACAAATTTCGGACGATAAACTAAGTTTTTATATTAAGGAGAAAATCAATGCTTAATCAATTTTCAAGAACACAGCTTTTGCTCGGAGCAGAGGCAATGGAAAAACTTGCAAATGCAAGGGTTGCAATATTCGGAATAGGCGGTGTAGGCGGATACACTGCCGAGGCGCTCGCACGCACAGGAATAGGCCGGCTTGACCTTATAGACGATGACAAAGTATGCCTTACAAATATTAATCGTCAGATATTTGCCACAAGAAAAACAGTGGGCAAATACAAGGTAGATGTTGCCGAAGAAAGGCTGAAAGAAATCAATCCGAATATAATCATAAACAAGCATCAGAAATTCTACACTCCCGAAACTTCCGCCGAATTTGATTTTACACAGTATGATTACATAGTAGACGCTATCGACACGGTAACAGGCAAAATAGAACTTGTTATGCAGGCAAAAAAAGCGAACACCCCTATAATCTGTTCAATGGGTGCGGGAAATAAACTTGATGCAAGTGCTTTTGAAGTTGCCGATCTTTACAAAACTTCCGTATGCCCTCTTGCAAGAGTAATGCGTAATGAACTTAAAAAGCGCGGCATTAAAAAACTTAAAGTTGTATATTCAAAGGAAAAGCCTATCACCCCTATTGAAGATATGGCAATAAGCTGCAAAACAAACTGCATCTGTCCTCCCGAAACTGCAAGAAAATGCACACAAAGGCGACAAGTGCCCGGCAGTATAGCATTTGTACCGTCAGTAGTCGGTCTTATAATTGCAGGCGAAGTGGTTAAAGATTTAATAAAATAATCTATAGAGCAACACACCGATTGAAAAGCCAATCGGTGTGTTTTAGTTTATCTGTAAATTAAATTACTACGGATTCCTCTGTGAGAGATTTGTTTTCAAGAATAAATGCGTTATCTCCCTTTGTAACAAACAGTCTGTATAAGAATACATTTACCTTTTCGCCGTGATAAACTGCAGGTTCTTCAAGTCCTCGTACTCCGTTAATTACGCCGCCGTCACATTTTACCGTAACTTCAATGTTGTTGCCTCTGAAAGCTGTTTTCACTACCTCGCCGACCGATACGGACGCTTTTTGTCTGAACGGTTCGTTCAACTTGGTAATCTTTATAAATTCAGGTCTTACAATAGCTTTGTCCGCACCATCCACAACATCAAAGGTTTTAAATTTTGTATAATCGTCAAGCACGGTTGTCTGACCGAAGAAAGATGCGGAAAAGGCTGTCTGCGGTTTCTGATATATTTCCATCGGTGTGCCTATCTGCTCGATTCTGCCTTTGTTTGTAATAATGATTTCATCGGCAACCTCAATAGCCTCATCTTGGTCGTGAGTTACAAATATACTTGTAACTCCGAGTTTTTCAATCATTTCTTTAAGCCACGAGCGAAGCTCCTGTCTTACCTTTGCGTCAATAGCCGCAAACGGCTCGTCAAGCAGCAAAAGCGTCGGGTTAGGTGCAAGTGCTCTTGCAAACGCTACTCTCTGTTTCTGACCGCCCGAAAGCTGACTCGGATAACGCTTTTCAAGTCCCTTTAATCCGATAAGTTCAACAAGTTCGCTTACTCTTTCTTTTATATAATTTTTGTCCTTTTTCTGAATTTTAAGACCAAACGCAATGTTGTCGAATACAGTCATATATCTGAAAAGTGCGTAATTCTGAAATACAAAACCTATTCCTCGTTTGCTTGCCGGAATATCATTTACGACCTTGCCGTCAATAATAATTTCGCCGCTGTCGGGAGTTTCAAGTCCGGCAATCATTCTTAGAATTGTGGTTTTTCCGCTGCCCGACGGACCTAAAAGTCCTATAAGTTTTCCCTGCTCAATTGTGAAATTCACATTATCAGACGCCTTGTAATTGCCAAAGGTTTTATTTATATTTTTAAGTTCTACATACATTACGATTCCTTCTTTCCTTTGTATTCAATTACACTTCTGATAATCAGGATTATTACCGCCATAATTACAAGAATTGCCGATACCGCAAAAGCAGGTACGGTTTTAAATTCGTTAAATAAAATTTCTATATGGAGTGGCAATGTATTGGTTTTTCCACGCAGATGTCCCGAAAGTACAGACACTGCGCCGAACTCACCCATTGCTCTTGCCGCACACAAAACTATGCCGTACAGAAACGCCCATTTAATATGCGGAAATGTTATCTTTCTGAAAATTGTAAGTCCCTTTGCTCCCATTAATGCGGCAGCCTCTTCCTCATCTGTTCCTTCCGATTCAAGAACGGGAATAAGCTCTCGTGAGATAAACGGAAATGTAACAAATATTGTTGCAAGAATAATACCCGGAACCGCAAAAATTACTTTTATATCAAGCTCCTGTAAAAGAGGATACAAAACACTTTGTCTGCCAAAGGTAAGTACAAATATCAGACCTGCAATTACAGGCGATACGGTAACCGGTAAGTCGATGAGTGTGGTAAGAATTTTTTTACCTTTAAAGTGAAACTTTGTTACAGACCACGCAGCGAACAATCCGAATATTGTATTGAAAACAACTGCGCACGCTGTTGCCTCAAGTGTAAGCAAAACAGCTTTTAAAGTATATTCGTCGCTTACTGCGTCCCAAAATACCTGCCAGCCGCTCTTCAATGCCTCTGTCAGCACTGTTGCAAGAGGAAGTACAAGCATAATGAATAAAAACAAAACGCTGATACCTATTAATATCCACTTTACGACCTTTGAACCTTTTGTTTCTTCGTGCATATTATCTTCCTCCTTTTAATATTTTTGAATTTCTTGCCTGAATAAGATTTACAACAAACAAGATTAAGAATGATGCCGCAAGCATTACAAGTGCAATTGCAGTAGCACTCTTATAATCAAACTCCTGCAGCTTTGACATAATAATGAGCGGTGTAATTTCAGTTTCAAAAGGCTTGTTGCCTGCTATAAAAATTACCGAGCCGTACTCACCGAGACATCTGCCGAACGCAAGTCCGAAACCTGTAAGAATTGACGGGAGAATTTCAGGAAAAATAATCTTCCAAAAAATCTTTATTCTGCTCGCACCCATTACACCTGCAGCCTCTTCATAAACAGGGTCAAGTTTTTCGAGTACAGGCTGAACCGCTCTTACAACAAACGGAATACCTATAAATACAAGTGCAAAAGTAATACCTACTCTTGTATATGCAATGCTTATGCCAAACTGTGCAAAAAAACTGCCTATGTAACCTGTATCGGCTGTTAAAGAAGTAAGCGCAATACCCGCAACCGCTGTCGGCAGTGCAAAAGGAAGTTCAATCATTCCGTCAAGTATTCTTTTACCCGGAAATTTATAACGAACCAGCACCCACGCAAGTATAACACCCATACCCGCATTTATTGCAGAGGCTATGAATGCGGTTATAAGGCTTACCTGATAACTTGCCACTACTCTTTCGCTTGTAACCGTATCTATAAAATCCGACCAGCTCATCTGTGCTGTGTAAATCACAAGAGAAGCAAGCGGAATCAATACGATTATGCTAAGTATTGATACAGTAACTCCCATAGATAAGCCAAAGCCGGGGATAACTCGTTTTGCTTTTTTAGTTTTATTCATTCTTACACCCGCTTTTCTTGTAAATACAAAGCATAGTGTTCAGCCGCAAAACAGCCGAACACATACGCATAGTTAATTATTTTTCGTAAATTTTATCAAATATTCCGCCGTCTGCGAAATGTGTTTTTTGTGCCTCGTCCCAACCGCCGAAGTCACTAATTGTAACAAGGTTAATATTTAAATCGAATACATCTGAATACTCTTTCAAAATATCCTGATTGTATGGACGGTAATAATTATCGCCTGCAATCCTCTGTGCCTCATCGCTGTATAAGTAGCTAAGATATTCGGTAGCAACCTCTCTTGTTCCTCTGCTGTCAACTACTTCATCAACAACGGCAACCGACGGTTGTGCAAGAATACTTACGCTCGGAGTTATAATTTCATATTCGTCCGGATGGTCTTTAATAGAAAGATAAGCCTCGTTTTCCCAAGCTAAAAGCACATCGCCCTGTCCGTTTTCCACAAAAGTGGTTGTTGCTCCTCTTGCACCCGAATCAAGTACAAGTACATTTTGATAAAGCTTTTTTACAAAGTCTTCAATTTTGCTTTCATCACCGTTATAAAGCTTATCGGCATATGCCCATGCGGCAAGGTAGTTCCATCTTGCGCCGCCCGAGGTCTTAGGGTTTGGAGTAATAACGCCGACGCCGTCCTTTATAAGATCGTTCCAATCCTTAATATTTTTCGGATTGCCTTTTCTTACAAGGAATACAATTGTAGATGTATACGGTGAAGAATCGTTTTCAAAATTATTTATCCAACCGTCATTTATAAGACCTGCATCTCTTACGGCATTAACATCGTACTCAAGCGCAAGTGTGACTACATCCGCCTCAAGTCCGTTTGCAACCTCAAGAGCCTGCTTGCCCGAACCGCCGTGCGATTGAGTAACCTCTACTTCCTGACCTGTTTTTTCTTTCCAATGGTCGGCAAAAATTTTATTATAGCTTTCGTAAAGTTCTCGTGTAGGGTCATATGAAACATTGGTTATATGTACCTTAGCATCATTAGAAGTATCTTTAGAAGCTTTTCCGCAGCCGAAAAGAGCAAAGGCAGAAGTACCGATAAGGGCTGTTGTAAGAATTGCGGATATAAGTCTTTTAGTAAACACTTTTTTCATTTTAATCAAACCTTTCTTTTAGCTTTATCATAAATTAATAAGTAAACCGATAAAATGTTTTAACACATCGACTTACCGCCAAAAGAACCGCACATTCGTTTATTTATTCGGTTAAAATGATTTTTCATACAAACCACCCTTGCCTTTCATAATGCCAAACATACTTATTTTTGAATAACCTATAATACCTATCATTTTAGTATGTTTGCTTGATAGAGATATTTTATATCCATATCGCCAAAAAGTCAAGTGTTTTTTCAAACTTGTACATTATTTGGCAGATAAATACAATTACTCGGTTAATAATTGTATAAAAATAGTGATAAAATTATGATTTGGCAATTTTTAAGACAAGCAGCCGCTTTTTATAAACTCCGATTATTAAAAATCCAAAGAAAAAACTCAGCCACAAAATGACTGAGTTTCATTAAAAATTATTTATCGTAATCATCAAGAAAACTGTGCTGATAATCATCTTTCTTATACGAGATAATCGTGTTAAGATTTACATTTTCAACACTGCGGAAAATGTTGCTCTCTATCTGAGGATTTATTTTTTTAAGCTGTGCAATAAGCTGTTTTATTTCCTGTCTTTTTGAGCCTGTATTGCTCGGGTTGCACGATGTGCAGGTATCCGTAAATCTGCACGCACACTGTATAAAATTAAGTTTATTGTAATCTCTCCAATGCTTTATTTCCGCCTCTCTTATAAGGTAAAGCGGTCTTATAAGCTCCATTCCCTCATAATTTGTACTATGCAGTTTTGGCATCATAGTCTGCACCTGTCCGCCGTAAAGCATACCCATTAATATGGTTTCTATAACATCGTCATAATGATGTCCGAGTGCAATTTTATTACAGCCAAGTTCCTTAGCCTTTTTGTAGAGGTATCCTCTTCTCATTCTTGCACAGAGATAACACGGATACTTTTCCACATTATATACCGACTCAAAAATCTGTGTTTCAAAAACCGTAATCGGAATATTCAGCTTTCTTGCGTTGTTCTCAATAACATCTCTGTTTTCAACACTGTATCCCGGGTCCATTACAAGATATACAAGCTCAAACGGAAATTTATTATGCCTTTTAAGTTCCTGAAAAAGTTTTGCCATAAGCATAGAATCTTTGCCGCCCGAAATACATACGGCTATTTTATCGTTCGGCTTTACAAGTTCATACTCAATTACAGCTTTTGTAAATCTGCCCCATATGGTCTTGCTGAATTTTTTTCTTATACTTTTTTCAACATCTGCCGCATAATCGTCATCGGTAAATTTATCCTTTAGCCAGCCGTAATATCCGTTCACAAGATTTACCGCATCGTAGCCGTCTTCTCGCAACTCTTCTGCAAGAGTATCGCTTATTTGACCGCTTTTGCAGCAAATAATCAATCTCTTATCTTTCGGCAAAATGCTTTTATCATTTTTAATTTTCTCAAGCGGAATATTTACCGAGTTTGGAATATTTCCGTAGTTATAAGAAATCTCATCTCTTATATCAATCACCGTACAAGTGTTTTTATCAACTCTCTTTAATTCTTCAATAGAAATTTCATATTCTTCTCTGTTCATACTTACCTCTGCTGTTAGTAATATACTACTATTATACTCCCAAATCCGTCTGCCAGCAATACAATTAACGCAAATAATAAAAAGCTGCACCGATTTTCTGTAAAAACAGGAAACGGCACAGCTTAAATAGTGAATAAAAGGAGATTTTTTAATCACTAATAGCGGCATAAATATCTTCTGATAGCATTATACAGCTATAAATGACAAAAGTCAGCTATAACAGCTTTACATAACGAAATATTATTGATATTTTTCATTCATTGCATTGAAAAATCTGACCCACTCCGATTCGGGAATTTTATTTTTCAATGAAAATCGCAGTGTTTTATGTATAAAATCATTTTGGTTTATGTAATCGGCAAGATCATAAGCAACCGCCCTTGAATTTTTGCTTTCGGCTGCAAGGTCAAGCATTTCACCGAATTCATCATCATTAAGTTTTAGCGCATCTCTCAATTTCATTAAAACATCATATGACGGCGCAGGTCTTTTGCCTGCTTCAATACTTGACTGATACACATTAGAAATACCGATTATTTCTGCCACATATTTAAGAGAATAGTTACATCTTACCCTTTTTTCCTTAATGAAATCGCCAAAATTATCGCTCATAACCCTCACCTTTAATACTACAAATTATTCATTGATTTCATAATATAATCTTAGTATAATTATAAAACTCAAACATAATAAATAATATTACTTTTTATTACACAAAATATTATAAAATGTTGGTTTTCGTTAGTTTTTGTAGTATAATATAATAATGAGGTGATATTGTGAACAAAGTTAACTTACTTATTGTAGAAGATGATAATAATACTGTAGAAGAGTATAAATCTGATATTAAAGGTTTTGAAAATTTTTATATTGTCGGCACTACAAACAACTCCTCAAAAGCCGTAGAAATGGTAAAAGAATACTGTCCTCATGCTGTTATTCTCGACTTGGAACTACATCAGGGTAGTGGCAACGGTCTTTTATTTTTAAAAGGGTTGTCTGAACTTTCATTGCCAAACAAGCCTTTTATACTGGTAGTTACCAATAATATCAGTAATGTTACTCATTCCATAGCAAGAAATTTAGGTGCAGACTTTGTAATAACTAAAAATCAAAATGATTTCAGCTGTAAAATGGTACTTGAGTTTCTCAACTCAATTGTACAAACAACGCTGACCTCAAATTTCAGTTCACCGAGCGCCGCAAAAGCCGCTGAACGCATAAGCAACAGCGAAATTATAAGAAATAAAATCTCTGTTGAACTTGATTTAATAGGAATCAGCCCAAAACTTAAGGGCAGAAATTACCTTGCAGACGCTATTGAAATCACTTGCAATCAGCGAGTAACCAATCTTTGCAGTATTGTGGCGCAAAAATATAAAAAAACCGATGCAAGTGTTGAGCGTGCAATGCAAACTGCCATAAACCACGCTTGGCGAAACACCGATATTGAAAGTCTTGAACGCTACTATACCACATACATAAATCCGCAGAAAGGCGTTCCCACAGTTATGGAATTTATCTATTATTATTCTTCCAAAATCAAAAAAAGCCTGTAAATTTATCCCGATGTTTATTAGCATCGGGATTTTTTTTTGCAACAAAAATTTATAAATTCATCATAAAATAACAATTTCTAATTATTATTTTTACATTATGTGATATTTACTCACTATATTAAAAATAAAGCAATTACAGCAACAAATCAGAATTTCCCCGCAAAAAAGGTACACTTTACTTGTAAAACAAAAGTAAAGGAGGTACTGAAGTATGTGGGATGATATTTATGAATTTTTAAAACAACTTTTAGGAAAATAATATAGTGACATTATTTAGCTTGTATGATATAATATTATCATTATAGTAATACGGAGTTAAATATTATGTCAACAAACATTACAGAGCTTTTATATAATTTTGCTATGAATTTTTTTATTAAAGCTCCGACATTATTTTCATCAGCCTATATTTTTATTAAAACAACAAACATTAAATGCAGCAAATCAAAGTTAGCTTTGCTTTTGACTGCATTTTTTGTCGTCAATATAATTTCGTCTGTTGTACTTTTATTTGACAACAGTTTGGGATTCTTGGCAAGTTGTATATTGTTTATTGTAACTATCACACTGTTTACTAAAAACAATATAAAAAATACCATTTCCATCTCCATTGTTTCAATGGGACTTTCCTATTGCGTACGATTTATCATTGCCTTGATTTTTGCAATTGCATCACACTATATATCATTAGTTACATATGATTTCTTGAATCCGAAAAGTATTTTTACGGCAATTTTTATAGGCATAATACATTTATTATCAACATTCTATATAATGAAAATTAAGAGATTAAAAAACGGTCTTGCCTTTTTCAATAATTCCGATAACTTTGGCATAGGTCTGTTAATATCAGGTTTTATTTTCTTAATCATAGCTCTGCTTGCACAAGACGGCGATGACTACAAATCTATATTTGTATATATGTTTATAGGATTAATAATTTGTTGTATAGGTGCTGTAATTTGGATAAGAACAAACATAACACGGTACTATAAAAGTCGGCTGCAGCAAAAAGCAGACGAACATTTCAATTCCGTTATTGCGGAAAAAGACAGTAATATTGAGGAACTTACAAAATCCAATGCCTTTCTTTCAAAAATAGTGCACCGTGACAACCACCTTATGAGTTCTTTACAATATTCTTTAGAAGAACTTTGCAATTGTAACGATAAACAAAAGGAAAGCAAAATAATCACTGAACTTCTTACTCTTGCAAAAGAAAGAAACGAACTCGTGCAAAAAGAACAAGCAGAAAATAAGGTGCTTGCATCTACGGGAAATTCTGTTATTGACGGCGCTCTGCTTAATATGTATATAAAAGCCTCTGCTCACGAAATTAATTTTGATTTGATAGCAAATACAGATATTAACTACCTTATCAATCATTTTCTTTCGCAAACCGAACTTGAAACCCTGCTTTGCGACCATATAAAAGACGCTGTCATAGCCGTTGAAAGCACAGGCAAAAGGAACGGAAATATTCTGACATCTGTTTCTTCGGTTGACGGAATATATGAAATTTCCGTAAGCGACAACGGAATTGAATTTGAAACCGATACTTTACAAAAACTCGGTACCGAAAGAGTTACCACTCACAAAGAAAGCGGCGGCAACGGCATAGGTTTTATGACAACTTTTGATACTCTGAAAAATTCAAAGGCAAGTCTTATTATTACCGAATACGAACCCGATAAGCCGTTTACCAAAACCGTTACTTTCAGGTTTGACGGTCAAGGAAACTTTATTATAAGATCTTACAGATGCAAAATTCTCAAAGAAAAAATCATCCGTGAAGATATTTTAATTACTTATAATTAATATTTCGTTTATATGAAGTAATTAAGGCACAGCATTTTTGCTGTGCCTTTTGCATAAAAATCGGCTCACCTAAAGCAAGCAGATTAAAATTATTCTATTGTTCCGCCGCCTACTACTACATCTTCGTCATACAGAACCACTGCCTGACCTTTTGAAATTGCTCTTTGCGGCTTATCAAATACAATGTGCAGTTTGTTATCTGAAAGCTGTTCTACCGTTGCATCCTGTTCAGGCTGATTGTATCTTACCCTTGCTTTTATATGCAAAGGTTTGTCAAGCTTTTCGTAAGCAATAAGATTAATATCTTTTGCGTAAAGCTCTTTTGAAAACAGTCTGTCATTATCGCAAAGTATAACCTTGTTGTTTGCAATATCCTTTTCCTTGACATACATCGGGTGAGGCAAAGCAAGACCAAGTCCCTTTCTCTGCCCTATCGTATATCTTATAATGCCCTTATGTGTACCGAGAACATTGCCGTTTTCATCAACAAAGTCACCAAAATCATACTTTCTGCCCGTGTACTGCTCAATGAACTTTGCGTAATCTCCGTCAGGTACAAAACAAATATCCTGACTGTCGTGTTTTTGAGCATTAATAAGGTTATATTTTTCCGCTATTTTTCTTACTTCGTGCTTTGTAAGTTTTCCAAGCGGGAGCAAGGTTCTTGAAAGCTGTCTTTGAGTAAGCGAGTAAAGTACATAACTTTGGTCTTTTGTTACATCGGGGGACTTTCTCAATAAATATCTTTGCAATCCCTCATCATACTCAATGACAGAGTAATGACCTGTAACTACATAATCAAAGTCAAGCTCATCGGCTCTCTGCATAAGCTTTTCAAATTTAATATATCTGTTGCAGTCAATGCAAGGATTAGGCGTACAGCCGTTTTCGTATGCAGAAATAAAACGGTCAATTACATTTTCTTTAAAGCTGTCTTTAAAATTGTAAACATAATAAGGTATTCCGATTTTTCTGCAAACATTTCTCGCATCGTCAATATCATCAAGCGAACAGCAGGTTTTCTCCTTCTTTTCGCCAATATCCTCGTTATCAAAAAGCTTAAGAGTAATGCCCGTAGCGTCATAGCCCTGCTCCTTTATCAAGCAAGCCGCTACCGAACTGTCAACTCCTCCGCTCATTGCTATTAATGCCCTTTCGGTCATATTATTCTCCTTAACCGCCAAGTCTTATCATCTCGTCAATACATTTCTTTGCGTCTGTAATAGTCTGCTCATCAAGGATAATTTCCTCGCCGCCCTCGCCTTTAAGGCAATTGAACACATCCATAAGAGTGGTAGCTTTCATATTAGGACAAATGAGCTTTTGTGTAAGAATATGGAATTTTTTATCGGGACAATCATACTGCAAATGTTCTGCAATACTGATTTCGGTACCGATGATAAATTCCTTTTTATCACTGTTCTTTGCGTAGTTCATAATGCCCGATGTCGAGCCCACATAATCCGCAAGATCAACAACAGCAGGCTGGCACTCCGGATGAACAAGAAGTTCGGCATTCGGGAACTGTGCCTTTGCCTTTTTAACATCTTCCGCTGTAACGCAAGCGTGAATCGGACAACCGCCGTGCAAAAGTTTAAAATTCTTATCCGGAAGCTGACGGCTTACATAATCGCCAAGGTTGCAGTCAGGGATAAAAAGAATATTCTTTTCAGGCATATTGCTTACAATCTTAACGGCAGATGAACTTGTTACACAAACATCACAAATAGTTTTTAAATCTGCTGTGGTATTTATGTATGCAACTACCGCATAATCGGGATACATTTCTTTTACGGAAGAAATCATTTCTTTATCCATCTGGTCAGCCATCTGACAGCCGGCACTCGGCTGAGCAAGATAAACCGTTTTATCGGGTGAAAGAATTTTGCAGGTTTCTGCCATAAAACGAACACCGCACATAAGAATGTTTTTATTTGTAACTTTGCTTGCATCTACACTCAATTTATAGCTGTCGCCTGTAAAATCGGCAATTTCGCAAATCTCTCTTGCCTGATAGCTGTGGGCAAGAATACAAACATCTTTTTCTTTTTTTAACTCAAGAATTTTATTTTGAATTTCAGAAATATTCATACATACATTTCCCTTCATTTTTCCTTTTAAATTTATTATACATTTTTTTGCCTACTATTGCAATAGGTCTTTTTATTTTAAAAATATTGTTTATGTTTAATGGTTAAAAAAATTATAAATTATCACAATTGCCGAAAATTATTTGAATTTTTGTCTTTACTTTATACTTTAATTGTGATATAATACTTAATATATACAAGTAGAGGTTATTCTGCTTAATATTTTAATTGGATAATATAAACAGGAGGTTAGTACAATGAAAAAAGTTGTTTCCCTCGCATTGGCTCTTGTGCTGATGCTTGCAGCGTCTATTCCGGTATTTGCCGCACCAAGTCCTACAGGTACATACACTTATGTAGTAGTTGTTATTCCTACCACAGGCGGTAGCGGTGACTATGAGTTCACTACAGGCATTGATGAGGACGGTAACCAGAATGTTCACCTTACTCCAAAGCCAAAGTCTGGTTATTCTTTTGACCATTGGGTAATTGACGGTCCTTACAGAACCGATCAGCCGCTTACAGATGGAAATCTTGATATTATAATCACAGGTGATATTAAGGTAACTCCTTATTACACAATCAACGGTGAGTCACCTACACAGGCTGTAACAACAGATACTTCTGATAAATCGCCGCAGACCGGTCCTTCAAGCGCAATGCCGTATATAATAATCGGCTTATCACTTATAGCTGTTGCTGTCAGCGTAACTATTGTTAAGTCAAAGAAATCAAACTAATTTTGCTAATAAAAACAGCTTTCGGTTTTCGAAAGCTGTTTTTTAATGCTTATTATAGTTAAAATTTACAGAAATATTGACACGGTTGTCAATATTTGTTATAATTATTTGATGTGATTTATTATGAAAAAAAATCGAAATAAAATTCTTATCACAATTCTTGTTATTACAATTATTCTGTTAATTCTGTGCGTAATTTATGTTATGTATCAAATGAATACTCAACACAAAGAGCAGGACGATTACAGCAAACTTGCAAGTTCTGTGGCTCCGAGCATAGCCGAAGAAGTTACTTCCCCGTCAATTGACGAAACTCTTGCCGACAATCCTATTATAGATAATCCTATAGATTTTGAGTCGCTACAAGCTCAAAATGACGAAATCTATTCTTGGATATATATTCCCGATACCAGCATAAATTACCCTGTTTGCAGGAGTAACACAAACGATAATTTTTACCTGGATCATGATATTTACGGAAATTACAGCTTTTCAGGCTCTATTTATTCACAGTATTGTAATTCTATATATATGCATGACAGGGTAACCGTACTCTACGGTCACAATATGGCAGACGGAAGTATGTTTGCCTATTTATATAAATTTACAAATACGGATTTTTTCAATGACCATGAGTATTTTTACATCTACAGACCTCAGCACAAACTTACCTACCGTATAGTGTCGGTTTATTCATATGACGACCGACATATAATGAATTCGTTTGATTTTGATGACGACAAGGTTTTTCAGGAATACCTTGATTATATTCAAAATCCCAGATCATTCACAAAAGTTGTAAGAGATAATTCGGAGCTGACAATCAATGACAAAATTGTCACGCTAAGCACCTGCCTTAATTCAGGTGACGGACGACTTCTTTTACAGGGGGTGTTAATAAAAGATGAACTCACAAAATAATAACGAAAACAGCAATAATACGGATACTGCTGATAAAGAAACCAAACCTTACGATAATATTTACAGCAATTCAAATAAGCAGCCTTCTCAAACAGGCGAAAGCGCGGCAAGTGATGATGAAAAAGGAAATGTGCAATACACCGACCGTAGTATAAGAGATGATATTAACGACTATAAGTTTGTTAAATCGTATAAAAGCCACGGTCATCATAAACACCATCACCATCATCATTCAAGCAAAGAAAATTCCGATGATGTATTATTGGTACAAAGCTCACGCCCTGCAAAAGGCAGTTCAAATAAAATAAAGAAAAAAAGTTTGAGTACAGGCAACGAAAAATATTTGCTGGAATACGACGAACTTGTAAAAAGCAATCACCCTGCGATGGGTTCTAAGGAACAGAAAAAAGCAATTAGAGAAAATCAAAAAAACAAGAAAAGGCGTTTTAAAAAATGGCAGAGAGTAATACTCACAATTATCAGTACAATTCTTGCGCTTGTTCTTGTTGTAAGCGGGCTTTTGGTATGTTTTATTTACAACGGCTCTAAAGAATTGCTTGACAATACAAATATAATTTCGGCTCCGTCAAATGTAGTTGTTCAAAACGGCGGTCAATATGTTGTGTATAACGGACAAACATATGAATTTAACAAGAATATGACAAGTATTCTTTGTATGGGCATCGATAAAAGTTCTTTTGACGGTGCAAGCGATATAAAAGGCGAAAACGGTCAAGCCGATGTTCTTATACTTGTTGCTATGGACACCTCGACAGGCGAAACTAAGCTCATTAATATATCAAGAGATACAATGACCGATGTTGCGGTATATTCTGCAAGCGGTTATTATGTGGAAACTGTAAAAGAACAGATTTGTCTTTCATACGCTTACGGCGACGGCAAGGAGTCAAGTTGTGCAAATACGGTTACCGCCGTTGAAAGACTTTTCTACAACATTCCGATTAATTCATACTTTGCGCTTGACCTTGACGGTATATCAGCTCTTAATGATGCCGTAGGCGGAGTTGATGTTGTTTCTCCCGAAACCATAGGCGATTTTAAAGAGGGCGAAAGCTACCATCTTGAAGGTCAGAATGCAGAAGCTTTTGTTCGTTCAAGAGATATGGAAAGCGTAGACGCAAACAGCAAGCGTATGCAAAGACAGCAGGTATATCTTGATTCATTTATGAATACGGTTCTTGCGCAGACTAAAAATGACATTACAACACCTGTAAGCCTGTTTAATGCCTCTGCCCCATACTCATGCACAAATCTGAACCCGTCAAAAATTTGCTATTTATCACAGAATATGCTTAGCCACAACGGTATGAATATGACAATGGTTTCTGTACCGGGTGAGCTGAAAAAAGGTGAAGTTTATACCGAGTTTTATGTAAACGAAGACGAGCTTTATAAACTGATTCTTGATACTTATTACAAACCGTATAACGGATAAAGCGAAAGCTGAAGTCGATATAAAAACGACTTCAGCTTTTTATTTTTATTTTGAATTGCGTTCTGTCATTCCAACAAAACCCGTAAAACAAATCCCTCATCACGGAAAAATGTGGAAAAATAGTTGTGGACTTTGCCCACACCCACGACCTTTGAAAAGGTCGACCAAACTTTTAGAATTGCTTTTCAAATTTATTCCGCTAAACAAAAATTATAAATCAACACAAAAGCTCCCGTTTTTGTATCGGGAGCTTTTAGTTACAGTTATGTATTAAAGTTATTCCTTAGTTTCTGTTTCTGCAGGAATATCGCTTGTACAGTGTGGGCATTTTGTAGCCTTGATTGAAATTTCGCTCTGACAGAACGGGCAAATCTTTGTTGTGGGTTCTGCCGGTTCTTCTTGCTTTTTGCCGATTGCCATAATCTTATTTACTAATTTAACAATAAGGAAAATGACAAATGCCATTATAATAAAGTTAATAACCGCAGTTAAGAACTTACCGTATCCAATCGAAACATCGCCTATTGTAAGCGCATACTGGTCAAAATTCATTCCGCCGAACAAACCGAGAATCGGTGAAATGATATCCGAAGTAAGTGAAGTTACAATTGCCTGAAAAGCAGCACCGATAATAACACCGACTGCAAGGTCAAGCACATTGCCTCTCATAATAAAGGTTTTAAACTCGCCAAAAAACTTTTTCATTTCCTAAACTCCTCTGTTAAGATATTTTTAGCAGTTACCATAACCGCAAAAATACAGAATAATGCAGGACAAACACTTTCCCACTAATAATAGTGGGAAAAATTTTTTGATTAAGTTAATAAACTGAATTATAAAACAGCCTTATGGAATTTCTTTTTGCCTTTTTTAATTACAACATAGCCTTTTTCAAAAGCAGACTTAGGAACATTTGCATATACATCTGTTACCTTTTCATCATCAACGGCAACACCGCCCTGCTGAATAAGGCGTCTGCCCTCACCCTTTGACGGAATAAGCGCACACTTTGTAAGAAGATCAAGAATTGCGATACCGTCATCTGTAAAGTCAGCGTCCGTAAGCTCTGTAGAAGGCATATTGTCTGTATTTGCACCGCTGCCAAACAATGCTCTTGCAGCCTCCTGTGCCTTGTCTGCCTCTTCCTTGCCGTGAATAAGATTTGTTACCTCATATGCAAGAATCTCCTTAGCCTTGTTAAGATTACTGCCCTCAAGTTTAGCAAGCTCATCAATCTGCTCAAGCGGTAAAAATGTAAGCATCTTTAAGCACTTGATTACATCTTCGTCGGCTACATTTCTCCAATACTGGTAAAAATCGTAAGGACTTGTCTTTTCGGCTGAAAGCCATACAGCGCCGGACTGGGTTTTGCCCATCTTTTTACCCTCGGAATTAAGGAGAAGATTAATAGTCATAGCGTATGCGTCCTTACCGAGTTTTCTTCTGATAAGCTCTGTACCGCCGAGCATATTGCTCCACTGGTCGTCACCGCCGAACTGCATATTACAACCGTACTTCTTATAGAGAGCATAGAAATCGTAGCTCTGCATAATCATATAGTTAAACTCAAGGAAACTTAGTCCCTTTTCCATTCTCTGCTTGTAGCACTCTGCTCTTAGCATATTATTTACAGAGAAACAAGCACCGACTTCACGCAAAACATCAACATAGTTGAGGTCGAGCAGCCAATCGGCATTGTTTACCATAAGTGCCTTACCGTCTGAAAAGTCGATAAAACGCTCCATTTGCTTTTTAAAGCAATCAACATTGTGCTGTATAGTTTCTGTAGTCATCATCTGACGCATATCTGTTCTGCCTGACGGGTCACCGATCATAGCTGTACCGCCGCCGATAAGAGCAATCGGCTTGTTGCCTGCCATCTGTAAGCGTTTCATAAGACAAAGTGCCATAAAGTGACCTACATGTAAGCTGTCGGCAGTAGGGTCAAAACCGATATAAAATACAGCTTTACCGTTGTTGACAAGCTCTTTGATTTCTTCTTCATCTGTAACCTGAGCGATAAGACCTCTGGCTACTAATTCCTCATAAACTCCCATTTTATTATAAAATCCTTTCTGATTTTGTTTTCATTTGTTAATTATAAATCAAAATTTACAATAGGTCAATACCTAAACTTACATATAAGAACAGGGCTTTGACGGTTTGCATTTACAGTTAATTTATTTCTTTTTTCTTCTGTATTTTGCAAACTTATCTTTTATCTGTTTTCCGTTTCTGTTACGGGAATTGTTTTTATTTGAATTGTAAGAAGATTTCTGACCTTTATTATTTCCCTTATAATTATTTTGATTACTCATTGGCTGAACAAGACATTTTGAATCATAACCTATCAAATCTTTTCTGCCTGCTTTTATAAGTGCTTTAATTACTTTCTGTTTGTTTTCGGGAATAAAGTATTGCAAAAGCGCTCTTTGCATTGACTTTTCTTCCTCTGTTTTCGGTACATAAACCTCTTTCATTGTATAAGGGTCTATGCCTGTATAAAACATACAGGTTGAAATTGTACCCGGAGTCGGATAAAAGTCCTGCACCTGCTTTGGATGTATATTCTCCCTCTTACAGAACAGCGCAAGTTCCACCGCATCTTTCAAAGTAGAACCCGGATGCGAACTCATTAGGTACGGCACTATGTATTGGTCTTTACTCATACGACCTGTCAGTTTATAGAATTTATCGCAAAACTTTTTATAAGTTTCTATGTGCGGCTTACCCATTCTGTCAAGAACTGCAGCCGAGCAATGCTCCGGCGCAACTCTTAACTGACCGCTTATATGATACTTTACAAGCTCTTCGAAAAATTCGTCACTCTGATCTTCCATAAGATAATCAAAACGAATACCGCTGCGAATAAATACTTTTTTAATGCCGTCAAGTTTTCTCAATTCTCGCAAAATATCAAGATACTCCGTATGCGACACCTGCATATTAGGGCAAGGAGTCGGAGCAAGACACTTTCTGCTTTTGCAAAGTCCTGCCTTTTTCTGCTTTTCGCAAGACGGCAATCTGAAATTAGCCGTAGGACCGCCAACATCACTGATATAGCCCTTAAATCTCTTGTCATTAAGAAAAGACTTTGCCTCGTCAATAACGCTCTGTTTACTTCTTACCGTTACCGCTCTTCCCTGATGAAACGCAAGCGAACAGAAATTACAAGCGCCAAAGCAACCGCGGTTATGCGTAATTGAGAAAAGTACCTCCTGAATACCCGGTACACCGCCGAGTTTTTCGTAACACTGCGGATACCATCTTTCATACGGTAACGAATACACATAATCAAGCTGTTTTGTGTCAAGCGGCTGCATAGGCGGATTCTGAATTAAAATAAAGTTGCCGTGGCGCTGAATAAGAGTTTTGCCTCTTACCGCATCTGCCTCTTCGAGCTCTTTTCTGGCAGCAATTGCATAGTCCTTTTTGCTCTCACAAACTCTTTCGTAACTCGGCAGTTCCACAACGGTTTTCGGAACATAATCGCTTGTCTTTACAGCGTAGCAAATACCACGGATGTCATACAAAGCCTCTACGGGATAACCCTCCGACAAGCGCTTTGCCATTTCAATAGTTTGCAGCTCGCCCATTCCGTAAGAAATAATATCTGCTTTACTGTCAAAAAGTACAGACGGCATTACGGTGTTTTTCCAATAATCATAATGAGCAAATCTTCTTAGCGAGGCTTCAAGTCCGCCGATAATTATTACCGAATCGGGATAAAGTCTGCGGATTATATTTGAATAAACAGTTACAGCTCTGTCAGGACGCTTGCCGTTTTTACCGCCTGCCGTATAAGCGTCATCACTTCGCTTACGCTTTGCAACGGTATAATGTGCAACCATACTGTCTATATTGCCTGCCGTAACAAAAAATCCGAGCCTCGGTTTGCCAAACTGTAAAAAGTCGGCGTCATTTTTCCAATCAGGCTGAGAAAGGACTGCAACCTTATAGCCACAATCCTCAAGCACTCTTGTAATTATGGCAGCACCAAAAGACGGGTGGTCAACATAACTGTCGCCCATTACATATACAAAGTCAACTTCGTCCCATCCACGGGCTTTAACCTCTTTTATATTCATCGGTAAAAATGCCATAATATCACCTATATAATTTATTCATCGTCACTGCCCATAATATTACGGTGTTCAAGCCATTCATTATAGGTCATAAGTACATCTCTCGGTTTTGAACCCTGATGAGGTCCTACAACACCCATCTGCTCCATATCGTCTATCATTCTGCCGGCTCTTGCATAGCCTACCTTGAGTCTGCGCTGAAGAAGTGAAGTAGATGCCTGTCCTGCTTCAATTACGCATTTAATTGCGTCTTCCATTTTTGAGTCAATCTCAATATCATCGCCGCCTCTGTCATCGCCTTTTTTACCCTGAGTAATTTCTTCTGCGGCAATTCTCTTGATTTTTTCTTCAATCTCCGCATTATATTGAGCAGAAGAAGATTTTTTAATATAATTTGTTACACCCTCAATTTCCTCATCGGAAGCATAGCAACCCTGCACACGCATTGGTTTTGGCGCACCTACAGGCAAGAAAAGCATATCGCCTCTGCCTATGAGTTTTTCCGCACCGCTGAAATCAAGGATAGTTCTTGAATCAATATTTGAACTTACTTTAAGCGCAATACGGCTTGGAATATTTGCCTTGATAAGACCTGTAATTACATTTACCGTAGGTCGTTGCGTTGCAACAAGCAAATGCATACCTGCGGCTCTTGCTTTTTGAGCAAGTCGGGCAATGTACTCTTCCACCTCACTCGGAGCTGCCATCATAAGGTCGGCAAGCTCATCAATTGCAATTACAATTCTCGGCATTTTTTCCTTTGGTACAGGTAAACCGTTTCTCTCAAGTACAGGCTGAACAAGTTCGCCGTCTTCATTTTCTACAGGCGGATTTTCTGCCATATACTTAAGATTTTCTTCTATAAGCTCATTGTATGCGTCAATATTTTTACAGTAGTATTCCGAAAGAATCTTATATCTCTGCTCCATTTCGGAAACCGCCCATCCAAGCGCACCCGCCGCTTTCTTAGCGTCGGTTACTACAGGAATAAGCAAATGCGGAATACTTCTGTACTTTGTAAATTCAACCATTTTGGGGTCAACAAGCAAAAGTTTTACTTCGTCGGGTGTAGCTTTGTAAAGGATACTCATAAGAATTGAGTTTACACAAACAGATTTACCCGAACCCGTTGTACCTGCAATAAGCAAGTGAGTAAGTTTTGACAGGTCGGTAACCACAATTTCACCCGAAATATCTTTACCGAGTACGCAGGTAAGTTTACTCTTTCCTCTTCTGAATTCATCGGAGTCAATCAACTCACGCATAGTAACCATACTTACAACCTTGTTCGGTACTTCAATACCGACTGCGGCTTTGCCCGGAATAGGAGCTTCGATTCTTACTCCGTTTGCGGCAAGGTTAAGTGCAATATCGTCTGAAAGGTTTGTAATCTTGCTTATCTTTACACCCGGAGCAGGTGAAAGTTCATATCTTGTAACAGACGGACCACGGCAAATATTTACTATAGATGCTTTTACATTAAAGCTGTCAAGCGTATCAATGAGTTTTTTCGCATTGTTATGCATTTCTTCCGCAGCATTTTTATCGTTATTGTTTTCTGAAAGACTTAACAGCTGAATAGGCGGAAAATGATACTCAGGCTTTTCTTCTTTTTCTCTGATTTCAACAGGAGAATAGCTTGCATTTTCAAGTTCTTCTTCAAAGCTGTTTTCTTCGTTATGTCTGTTCTCTTCGTATGACGGAACCGGCTCGGGTTCTGTTTCTGCTTTATGATTCTTTTCATCAAAGTTTTTGCTTGCTCTGTTGATTATGTCCATCAAATCGTCAGAAACATTTTCATTTTCGTTATGTTCATTCTGTATTATTTCATCTTCGTATTCTTCACCGTATACTTCTTTTTCGGGACTTTCATAAAACTGCGGCTCTTCAACTTCATCTGCAACTTTTGACGCATCTTTAACATCTGCTTTGTAGTCGCAGTCAACCTCAAGTTTTCTGTTAAGCTTTGTTTTGTTATCATCGTGAGTACTTTCATCAAGAGGAATATCAATGCCGCTCCTCTTGCCTCTGCGTTTTTTCTTTTGAGGAGAAACTATGGTTTTGTCATTCTCTCCGCCTGCAATAAACATCTCACGCTGTGCCTCTTCCGCCTCACGCTCGGCAATGTACTCACGCCTTACCCTTGCTTTTTCTTCGCTCTTGTGCTTTACATATGTAACACCTTGCTCAACCTTTGATGCGGCAGCTTCTGCAATATCATTGATTGAAAGATTTGTAATGCCGAAAATAACGGCAAGCAATACAAGAATACAAATCAATACCGTCGGAACATTTCCGATTAACGATGCCATAGGATAACCAAGCAATCCTCCGATAAAACCGGCGCCGAATGTAAAGTAAGATTCACTTTTGAAAATATCGAGATAAAGTTCGCCTGCACAGGCAAGATAACCTTTTTCCGAATGAGGAGTGCCTGTTGCAACATAAATCAATGCTCCTATCAGCAAAACAATAAGTACGCAGAGTGCTACCTTACTTTTAAAATGCTGTATTTGCTTTTCCTTGTCCGTAATAATTGCCATATACATAAGAAAGACGGGAACAAGAAATGTTGCAAAGCCAAATACTCCAAAAAGTGCGGAACGAACCGTACTCCATAAATTTACGCTCTGAACAAATATTAAAATTACAAAAAACAGTGATAAAGCACCAAGGATAATTGCTCTTATCCTTGGTGTCAGCAAAGGTTGTGATTCAGGTATCGGTTGACTTTTTTTAGTGCTTTTTGCTTTTGAGGAGGTTGATTTACCTGAAGCTTTCTTTTTGGTTGTCTTTTTCTGGTTTGCCAATTTATACTACCTCCGCTAAAAGCATTATTGAATCATTGCACCGGTAAAGACATTTGCTCCTGTGTTCATTTCAATGCAGGAAATAACAAGGAATACTATACCTACAAGTGCAGTATATACTACGAAAATTATCATTTTGTCGGTCTTTAAGAACCATTTGAAAATAAGAATTGCAAAGTAGCCTACAATTGCAGAAACTACCATACCAACTATAATTACCACAGGGTCAATCGAAATACCCTCAGGGCTTTTAATAGCGTCTACACCCTCAAGAAGAGCTGCCGCAAGAATTGACGGAACACCAAGCACAAATGTGTAATCAAGTGCTTTCTGCTTGTTTATGCCTCTCATCTCACCGACTGCAAGAGTTGAACCCGAACGGGAAATACCTGGGAAAATTGCAGCAACAAACTGCATAAGACCTACGCATACAGCGTCAAGAACATTAAAGCTCTCTTTGCCTGCCGAATTTTCGCTGTGCTTTACATTTTTTAAATGCTTAAAACCTGCGTTTGAACCGATAGTTCTCTTGTTGCAGATAATACCGACAGTAAGCAAAATACTTGTAATCATCAGAGAAATCGAAACCACAATCAAGTATCTTTCGCCTGTAAGAACATCGGCAAGATCTTTAATTTTCATATCCGTGCCCGGAATAGGCAGGAATAACAGGAAAAGCGGAAGAAGTCCTATAATGAGCATCATAATAAGATTTCTTTCGTAATTCATCTCTTTCCATTTAAATTTACCTGTAAATACATCTTTAACAAGTGAGAAAAATTCCTTGATAAGACTCCATATAAGCTTATGGTAAAAAGCAACTACCGCTACAAGTGTTCCCACATGGAGCATAACATTAAAGAAAAGGTTATTTTCCGTTGCGCCCAAAATATGCTGTGTAATCGAAAGATGTCCGCTGCTCGATACAGGCAAAAACTCTGTTAAGCCCTGCACGATGCCCTGAATGATTGCATCAATAATTGACATAATATGTACTCCTTTAACCATAAAATATGTAAGGGCGACTTTTGACCGCCCATATAACCGCATTTATTTATATGCGGTTACTGTAAAAAATAAAATTATCTGCCACGTTTTTTACGGGTCTTATTGCGTTTTATCATTGTGTACAGGCAGTCAATTGCATCCGAAACCGTGCCGACCTCGTCAATAAGGCCTTCACTGACAGCCTCTTCCCCCTCAAGAATCGTTCCGATGTCCATTACAAGTTCGCCCGTGTTGAGAACAAGCTCATTGTACCGTTCTTTTGAAATATCGGAATTTTCCGCAACAAAGGTTGTAATTCTGTCCTGCATACGCTGAAAATACTCAAAAGTCTGCGGAACGCCGAGCGTCAGTCCCGTAGTTCGCACAGGATGCACCGTCATAGACGCACTCGGTGCAATAAAACTCTTGTCTGCCGCAACGGCAAGCGGTATGCCTATGGAATGTCCTCCGCCGAGCACAATTGAAACCGTGGGCTTTTTCATTCCCGAAATAACCTCGGCAATGGCAAGACCTGCCTCTACATCTCCGCCGACCGTATTTATTAAAATAAGCAGTCCGTCTATTCTTTCGTCCTCTTCAATAGATACAAGCAACGGAATAACATGCTCATACTTGGTCGTTTTATTCTGTTGCGGAAGAATGTAATGTCCCTCAATCTGTCCTATAATTGTCAGACAATGAATTACGCTGTCTTTATGCGTAGTTAGCACCGAACCTGTTTCTTCTACCTGATCCGTATGCTGTTCGTCAATGGGACTGTCTTTTTCAAGCGACTTTTTTTCGGGCTGTTCGTTCGGATTTTTTACTGTATTATCAACCCTTGACTTACCCGATTTTTTTGCTGTGGTATTCTTTTCTTTTGCTTTTTGTGCCATATTAATGCACCTCCGAAAAATATTTTTTCCAAAAATGCGTTAATAATGTATTTGGCAATTAAATATTATAGCATTTATAGCAATATATTTCAATCTTTTTGCTCTTTTTTCTTAAAAACAATAATGATATAAAAGAATTATAGTAGTATAAAAGTAATAATGTTTTTTGGAGTGAATTTAATTGGCATCAAACATAGTAATGGCGATAGTAATTTTCGTACTTATTGCATTGTCATCGTTCTTTTCCGCAACGGAAACGGCATTTTCTTTTGTAAACAAAATCCGTATTCAAAAGAAGTCCGAAGACGGCGACAAAAAAGCAAAAACCGCTCTTTTTGTTATTGAAAATTTTGACAAAGCACTTACCACCATTCTTATCTGCAACAATGTAGTAAACCTTAGCTGTTCATCACTTGCAACGGTATTGTGTATGGCACTTTTCGGCGACTACGGTTCAGCTATTGCAACGGGTGCAACTACTTTGCTTGTACTCACATTCGGTGAGGTGCTTCCTAAATGTTTGGCAAAAGAAAATTGCGACAGCTTTTCTCTTAAAACAGCAGGCATAATAAAGTTCTTGATGTTCATTTTAACCCCGCTTGTGTTTATCCTTGTACAATTCAAAAGCCTTGCCCTTAAGATTGCAGGCGGAACAGAGGATGCACCGAGCGTTACCGAAAATGAGCTTAAATATATAGTAGAAAGCATTGAAGAAGAAGGCGTGCTTGAAGAAAGCGAAAGCGAGATGGTTCGCCTTGCACTTGACTTTGACGAAAAAACCGCCGAAGAAGTTATCACACCACGAGTTGATGTTACATTCATAAGCGTGGACGATTCGCCGGAGAAAATTAAAAATTTAATTATTGAAAACAGATATTCAAGAATTCCTGTATATAAAGATACCGTTGACAACATTGTCGGCGTACTTCACACAAGAGATTATCTCGAAAAACTTGCGGACGGCATCGCACCGGATGTGCGTGACATAATGCAGCCGCCGTACTTTGTATTCAGAACTCAACCTCTTTCAAAAATTCTCAGCACTTTCAAGAGAATAAAAGTTCACCTTGCAATCGTTACCGACGAATACGGCGGAACTCTCGGTATTCTCACAATGGAAGATCTGCTTGAAGAAATCGTCGGCGATATATGGGACGAGGACGAAGAAATTGAGCACAACTACTACAAAATCGGCAAGAATGAATTTCTTGTAAACGGCGACCTCGAACTTGACGATATGCTTGCGCTGTTCGATCTTGACGAAGATTACATTGACAGTGACAGCATAACCGTCGGCGGATACATTCTTGAAAATGCAGGCAGTATTCCGAATAAGCGTGAAAGCGTAGAGGCAGGCGGTTTCCGCTTTACGATTATGGAAGTGGCAAATCAGAGAATTATTCGTGTTGTTGTAAAAAGACTTGTTGACGAAAATACAAACGAAGAAAAAGCAACAGACGAAAAAGAAAAAGAAGAATAATACATACAAAATAAAGAGCCAAGCACCCAAAGCCTTGGCTCTTTTCAGATATTGATACGGAGAATAATTATGAGCAATACAAAAGAAAACATAAAAAGAGGCAGCTGCCCCGTATATAAAAAATGCGGCGGATGTCAGTTGCAGAATCTCACCTACACCGAGCAACTTAGCTTTAAACAGAAAAAAGTTGAAAAACTGCTCTCAAAATTTTGCAAGGCAGATAAAATAATCGGTATGAACACACCCTATCATTACCGCAACAAGGTTCAGGCAGCATTCAGAACAGATAAAAACGGTAAAATAATTTCGGGTGTCTACCAATCGGGAACTCACCACATCGTCGGCATTGACGAATGTATGACAGAAGATGTAACGGCGGATAAAATCATAGTTGCCGTACGAAAAATGCTTAAATCTTTCAAGCTCACAACCTATGACGAGGACAAGCAGAGAGGTTTTTTAAGACATATACTTGTAAAAAGAGGCTTTGCAACAAACGAAGTAATGCTTGTTTTGGTAACAGGCACTCCTGTTTTTCCGTCAAAAAATAATTTCGTAAAAGCGATTACCAAACAGTTTCCCGAAATCAAAACAGTTGTTCAAAATATAAATCCGTACAGAACAAACCTTGTGCTCGGCGATGTGCAAAAGGTACTGTACGGCAAAGGATACATTGAAGATATTTTGTGCGGATGTAAATTCAGAATTTCACCAAAGAGTTTTTATCAGATTAACCCTGTGCAGACCGAGGTGCTTTACAACAAGGCAATTGAATTTGCAAATTTGAAAGGCAAAGAAACAGTGCTTGACACCTACTGCGGAATCGGCACAATCGGAATTGTTGCCGCAAAGCACGGTGCAGGCGAAGTTATAGGCGTTGAACTTAACAAAGACGCAGTCAAGGATGCGGTGCAGAACGCAAGAGCAAACAATTTGAAGAATATAAGATTTTATCAGGGCGATGCAGGCGAATTTATGGAGGCAGTCGCAGAAGAAAGCGAAAAGCCCGATGTAGTATTTATGGACCCGCCGAGAGCAGGCAGCGACGAAAAATTCCTCTCTTCCCTTATAAAAATGTCGCCAAAAACAGTAGTATACATCTCCTGCAACCCCGAAACCTTAGCAAGAGATTTGGCATACATAGATAAGAACAGCACATATAAAATCCAAAAAATCCAACCCGTAGATATGTTCCCACATACAGCGCATATTGAGTGCGTGGTGGTGATGTCAAGGAAAGAGGAGTAAATCGGGATAGGTGGCTTAACGGTGTGGTTTGTGCGTATTGGTCAGGCTGTGCTGTTTTGGCAGATTGGCTTTGATTTGGATACAAATAAGGGAATGCAGACAGCACACTAGGAGAAACGAATGGATAGATTTTCAGAGAAGAGTCTTCTTTCACTCGGAGATCATTATGTGTATGGACTCATAGATCCACGCAGTAAGCAAATTTTCTATATTGGAAAAGGTACTAAAAACAGAGTGTTTGAAAAATCGGAATTTAGGGAGGTACAAGAATGATAAATTTAGTGGCACTTCCGTGCCTCTGTGTAGATGTTTTTGATGGAACAGATGAATTGCGTGCAGGTGGTGAAGCCCTTAATTTTGCAGTTCATGCATCAAAATTTGAGGAGTTTAATGTTTCAATATTGGGTGCGGTTGGACAGGATTCCTACGCAAAATTCATTATGGATTCTATTTCTGATAAGAGAATAGATGTAAGCCATGTAAGAGTTGAAGAGGATAAAGTAACTGCAAATAATCGTACATATCTTACGGCTGACGGTGACAGATATTACAAAGATGATTCATGGACGGGTGATATTGTTGATAAAATGATATTGAATCAAGACGAATTGGACTTTATAAAAAAATCAGAGGTTGTATTTATACATTTCTGGGCAGGCTGTTTTGAACAAATTATAGATTTAAAAAAGAATAATAACTTCAGATTGGCTGTGGATTTTGTAGAATACCGTAATTTTAAGGAGATGGAAAAATATGCACCATATATAGATTATTTCCTGATTAGTGGAGAGGAATCAATTCTTCCGATATTTGAAGCATTTTCCAAGAAGTATAAAGGACTATTTAATGCATCTTTAGCTGATAAAGGAAGTGTTACATATTATAATGGTGAAAAGTATTTTGTCCCGGCTGATGAAGCTTTAGAAATAGTTGATACTACTGGTTGCGGAGATAGCTACCATGCAGGCTTTGTGTGTTCTCATATGTTAATTGGTGATATTTACGAGGCTATGAGAGTTGGTACAGAATTTGCAACAGAGACATTGTCTCATTATGGTGGCTTTTAATCCGATTTGTAAGGAGAAACAATATGATAGGGTTTATTATATGGTCACTTTTCGGAGTGTTTATAATTGGATTAGGAATAAAAGATATGTTTTCTAAGAATCCCGTTGGATTCTGGGCTAATACCGAAACAATAAAAGTAAAAGATGCGAAAGGTTACAATCGCGCGACCGGACGATTGTTTATAATCTATGGAATCGTTTTTATTATATTAGGCATTCCGCTGTTAGAAGGTCAAAATACACCATACATTCTGTTGTCGGTTATTGGTGTGATGATGGAAACGATTGCAATTATGGCTGTTTATAGTTTAGGTATCGTTAAAAAATATGAAGTAAAGTAAATAAATTCAAGTTTGCTGAAACATCTTTATAAAATCTTTATACCATCTTATAATGCTTAACCCCTCCTTAAAAGTATTCAGCTTATAATGCAGAAAAATGAATACTGACAGGAGGGATTTTGTTTGTCTAAACATATTGGGTTTCAGAATAAGCTATCATCTTTTCAGATCATCATTCTGGGATTTGCCGGTGTGATAGTACTGGGGGCACTATTGTTGATGCTTCCGATATCAACACAAAACGGTGCGGTAACGCCTTTTAGCAAGACTTTGTTTACAGCCACATCAGCTGTATGCGTAACGGGATTGGTCGTATTTGATACGGCATCTTATTGGTCTGGCTTTGGTCAGCTTATTATATTGATTATGATACAGATCGGTGGACTTGGAGTGATATCTGTAGCGTCGTTTTTATCCATGCTGGCGGGAAGAAAGATCAGTCTGATGCAGCGGCAGACCATGCAGAATGCTTTATCAGCACCACAGATGGGCGGTATTGTAAAACTGACACGGTTTATCTTTCTGGTGTCTTTTGCAATAGAAGGAATTGGGGCGTTATTGTTAATGCCTGTATTTATGACGAAGTATGGAATAAGAGGAATCTGGATGGCGGTTTTTCATTCTGTTTCGGCATTCTGTAACGCAGGCTTTGATCTGATGGGAAATCAGACCGGACAATATAGTTCATTAACTTCTTTTGCGGGAAGTGGCTATGTGACATTGGTTATATGTTTCTTGATTATGATAGGTGGGATAGGATTTCTCACCTGGAAAGACATTGCTGTAAAGAAAACTCGTTTCAAGGAATACAGTATGCAGACAAAAGTCATATTAGTTACAACAGCAATTCTGATCGTTATACCGGCAGTATTTTTCTTCTTTTCAGATTTCGCAAATGAACCTTTAAAAGATCGCATCTGTATGTCTGTATTTCAGGCGGTTACACCAAGAACTGCGGGCTTTAATACAGCAGATCTTAATAAAATGTCTGATGCCGGCAGAAGTGTGATGATGTTATTGATGCTGATTGGCGGTTCACCCGGTTCTACCGCCGGAGGAATGAAAACAACAACCATTGCGGTACTGTTTGCAAATGCTATAGCTGTGTTTCGGAAAAGACAGAATGCCAATTGTTATGGGAGAAGGATAGATGATAGCACTGTAAAAAATGCATCCGCCATTTTATTTATGTACGTTTTCTTTTCAATGCTGTCTGCAATTATTATTAGTATTACAGATGGTATTTCAATGCAGATGGGCATGTTTGAGACTTTTTCGGCAATTGGAACGGTTGGACTTACATTGGGCATTACCCCGACTCTTTCAGCGGTATCAAGATTTGTGCTGATATTGCTCATGTTTTTTGGCAGAGTCGGAGGCTTAACTATTATATATGCGGCATTTTCACAAAAAGATGCCAGTACTTTAAAATATCCGATGGAAAATATAACAGTAGGATAAGACAGGAGAGAGTAGAATATGAAATCAATATTATTAATCGGTTTGGGAAATTTTGGAATGATGATAGCAAAGCAGATTTATGAGCTGGGACATCAGGTAATGGCGGTTGACAAGAATGAGGACAGGGTAAACGAAGCGCTTCCTTATGTTACCAATGCACTGATAGGGGACAGCACCAATGAAAGCTTTTTGAAATCGCTTGGTATCAATAATTTTGATGCATGCATAGAAACCATAGGCAGTGATTTCCAAAGCTCACTGGAAACTACTTCATTATTAAAAGAGTTGGGCGGAAAAATGGTGGTATCAAGAGCGAACAGGGAAGTGCAGGCAAAGTTTTTGTTAAGAAATGGTGCTGATGAAGTTGTAAATCCGGAAAAGCAGATCGCTAAATGGACCGCTATCAGATATACATCAAATTATATTCTGGACTATGTGAAGCTGGACGATAGCCATGCAATATTTGAGGTAAAGCTGCCTAAGGAATGGATCGGTAAATGTATCAGGGATGTGGATATCAGACAGAAATATGGGATCAATATCATGGCAATTAAAGAAAATGGCAATATGAACCTTACACTGACACCGGAGTGTGTATTTTATGAAGGACAGACACTTCTTGTATTAGGGGAGCACAAGGCGATCCAGAAGTGCTTTCATATATGAAATGGGGCGGTTTGATTGACGAATATACTACTAATTGCAAGTGTTCTTCCGTTTTTTCTGTTTGGTTTCTATATCGTGAAAAAAGTGGATGAATTTATCCTTGAAAATAAAAAGCGAATGAGTGAAGAAATTGAAATGCTAGAGCCTTCCTCTGTCATACTGCCCGGAGATTTACCACTGATGGAGATTGATAAAGAAATTGATATGTTCAGAAAGAAACATCCGAATTTCAAAATTATTTTGAAGGATGTAAATCCGGGAAACAGTGAGCCGGGAGACCGTTATGCGGAGTTATATGCCAATTATTGACATACAATGATATAATGATGTCAAGGTCAAAAGCCCCGAATTTGATGCCTACGAATTGTTCGCATATCGGGGCGGCCCCCAAGGTTCTTCACCCACCCATGAGCAAGCTCATGTGGGTTTAGACCTTTTGATCCTGGCATCATATAATAAGAAAATAAATGAAGAAGGGGGATACTGTAATGAGTGGACAAGCAGAACACGTCATGGTCTGTTTATCTCCGTCGCCCACAAACAGGAAGAATATTGATGAGGCCGCAAAGCTTGCGACTGCTTTTCATGCAGCACAGTTTACGGCTCTTTATGTTTCAAAATCCCCGGAAAATTCGCTGCCGATGGAAGAACAGAAGCGCCTGCAGAACAATATTCGATATGCAGAAGATCTGGGGGCGGCAATTACAACTGTAATTGGGGAGAATATATCCTTTCAGATAGCAGAATTTGCAAGAATATCAGGTGTGACAAAGATTGTTATTGGCAGAAGTAATACAAGGAGATATCATTTCTGGGATAAACAGACCGTAACAGAGCAGCTGATCTCTATTGCACCTAATATAGATATTTATATTATTCCGGATTCCAAAGCAAATATAAAAGAAAATCAAAGAAAACGCTTTGCACAGCAGATTATTCCGACAGGGAAGGATATATTGATTACTGCAGGTATGTTATTTGCGATGACTTTGCTCAGTTTAGCATTTAGCAGACTGGGGTTTACGGAGTCTAACATTATAACAGTATATATACTTGGTGTATTGTTAAATGCAATATTGACCAGAAGCCATTTCTGCAGCCTGATCAGCTCTTTTTGCAGTGTGCTTTTCTTTAATTATTACTTTACGGAACCACGGTTTACATTTCATGCCTATGAGCCCGGGTATTCTGTTACTTTTGTTATCATGCTGATTGCGTCTCTCCTTACCGGATCTTTGGCCTATCGGTTAAAAGACAATGCAAGAGAATCAGCCAGAGGAGCATATCGGACAAAGGTATTATTTGATACCAATCAGTTACTTCAGAAAAGCAGGAGCTATAATGATGTATTACAGGTGATGGCAAATCAGGCGATTTTATTGCTGGATAAGGACATTATCATATATCCGGTAGAAAATAATAAAGTGGGAAAAGGATATATTTATGCAAAGGACCCAGAGGAAAATAACAGTCTTTTCATGGAGGATTCCGAGGAAGAGGTCGTCAAATGGGTATTTGAAAATAAAAAGAGAGCAGGTGCAACCACAAAAGTATTTCCAAATGCGAAGTGCTTATATCTTGCTGTGCGGATCAATGAAACCGTATATGGGATCATGGGAATCTACGTGGAGAAAAAAACAGTCAGTTCTTTTGAATACAGTATTCTGTTGTCTATTCTTGGTGAGTGCGCACTGGCACTGGAAAACCTAAATAATGAAAAAGCGAAAGAAGAAGCGGCAAATATGGCTCAAAATGAGAAACTGAGAGCAAACTTGCTGCGCACCATTTCACATGATCTCCGTACTCCTTTAACCGCTATATCCGGGAATGCAAGTAATCTTTGCAGCCATTATAAAATGCTGGATGACGCGACAAGAGAACAGATGTTTTCGGACATTTATGATGACTCTGAATGGCTGATCCAGCTTGTGGAAAATCTTCTTTCCGTTACAAGAATTGAAAACGGAGAGATGCAGTTAAATAAATCTCCGGAAGTAGTGGGAGATGTAGTGGAGGAAGCATTAAAGCATGTTGACAGAAATAAGTCTGCTCATGATATCAGGGTAATTCAGCCTGAAGATATTATTGTTGCCAATATGGATGCTAAACTGATTATCCAGGTTATGATCAATCTTGTGAATAATGCGATAAAGTATACACAGAAAGACTCGATGATACGGATCAGCTACGGAGATGGGGGCGAAATGATATATGTAAGTATTGCAGATAATGGTCCGGGCATGGATGAAAACGCTAAGGAACATGCCTTCGATATGTTTTATACCGGGCAGAATATGGCCGCAGACGGAAAGCGCAGCATGGGGCTGGGACTGGCTTTATGTAAGTCAGTAGTAGAGGCGCACGGAGGCAAGATAGATATAACGGATAATACGCCACATGGCTGTATATTTACCTTCTGTCTGAAAAAGGGAGATGTTGAAATAAATGAATAAATTTCAGATTTTGGTTGTAGAGGATGATCCGCCGATCAGAAACCTGATCGCGACAACCTTGAAAACACACGAATATAAATATTTACTTGCAAAAAACGGAGAGGAAGCCATTTTACAGGCTTCAAGCTATGCTCCGGATGTTGTTTTTCTCGATCTGGGACTTCCTGATATTGATGGCATTGAAATTATCAAAAGGATTAGAGAATGGTCTAATATGCCTATTATTGTGATAAGTGCAAGAAGCGAGGATGAAGATAAAATAGAAGCACTTGATGCAGGGGCAGACGATTATCTTACAAAACCATTTTCGGTAGAAGAGCTTCTTGCCAGATTGCGTGTCATGCAGCGGAGAATCGCACTTCTGAAATCCGATAGCGAAATAAATGAGAAGTCTGTATATACCAATGGCAGGCTTAAGATTGACTATGCTGCCGGGTGTGCGTATATAGAGGATGCAGAACTGAAACTTACACCGATTGAGTATAAACTTTTGTGCCTTTTGGCGCAGAATACGGGAAAGGTATTGACCCATAAATATATAACGCAGAAAATCTGGGGAAGTGCATGGGACAGCAATGTTGCATCACTTCGTGTCTTTATGGCAACTCTTCGAAAAAAGCTCGAGGACGAAAATGCTTCTGTAGTGTATATTCAGACACATGTTGGCATCGGATATCGAATGTTAAAGGTGGATGCAAAGGAATAAAATCATATGGAAGAGAGGCTGTAAATCTAAGCTGTTTGGTTTGAAATATGGCCAAAAATGACAAAATCAGATTGACTAAACCGGCAGGATTATTTATAATACAGACAAAATGAAAAAGGCATATAAGGAGCTTTCATCATGAAAAAGATAGAAACACTGGACGATGCATTTATCAGGATCGCAGAGCTGGAAAGAGAAAATGAGGCACTCCGGGAAGAACTGGCATATTACAAAAACAGAAAGATGAGCGGACGCCGGAAGCATAATGCCAAGTGGCAGGCTATTTATAAAGATTTTGTAGAGGGCTATGAGGATGGGATGGCCATGGTGGATATTGCGAAAAGAAATCATGTCAGCGAAAGAACGATATACAGATATAAGGCATATTATGACAAAATGAAAGAAGCGGATAAGTAAGTGATATCCTAAAAAGAATTGCATTATGAACCATATATGGTAAAATAATCTTGGTTAGAAGAAACTAACAAAAGAGAGGAATGGTTTATTATGTTAAACAGATTACTTATTGTACAGTTACTTTTATTCTGCCTGATCTTTACCCTGATCGTAAAAGTGGCAGTGATCGGCGGTGCTGTGAATGGATTGTATTTTTATCCAAAAGAGGTACAGGACAGAGTCATTGAAAACGGATTGATCACAAGAGAAGCTGTAGAACGCAGAAGAAAGATATTTATGACAGCATTTTATGTTGTGATGCTGGTAGCACTTGTATTGATCGTGCGGGTTTGGAATCATGTAACGGATTACTGGACAGCCTATTTGCAATCTGTTATATTTTTGGAAGTGATGAACTGGTATGACGGAATCGTGATCGACAAGATATGGGTAGGAACAAGCAGTTTCTGGAAAATACCGGGAACAGAAGATCTGCCATATGTTCAGACATGGGCGCAGATGGCTAAAAAGAGAGGCGTTCTTACCGTGATCTGGTTGATCGGCAGTTTTCTGGTAGCAGGGATCGTCGCACTTTTGTAACAGCCAATGAATATACGATAAGTAAGGAGCACTTATGCTGCAGGCGATGACAACAATGGAAAGTGAAATTATGCTCTGGGTGCAGGAATACCTGCGCAGAGACTGGCTGGATCCGATCTGGATCGCAGTTACGACACTCGGAAACGGCGGTATGATATGGATTTTATTATCCGTAGGACTGCTGATTCCGAAAAAAACAAGAAAAACAGGAATGCTGGCACTTCTTGCGCTGGCATTTTCCTATCTGATCAACAATCTGTTGTTGAAAAATCTCATAGCAAGGACGAGACCTTATGAGGTGATCGCCGGATTACATACGCTGATAGGTGCACAGCGGGATTATTCTTTCCCGTCCGGCCATACGGGAAGCTCTTTTGCAGCCGCGGTGGTACTGTTTTGCAGACTGCCAAAACGCTTGAGCAGTTTCCTGTTGCTGCTGGCTTTTTTGATCGGCTTTTCCAGGTTGTATGTAGGGGTGCATTATCCTTCGGATATAATAGTCGGTGCAATCAGCGGAACGCTGATCGCACTTGTGCTGCTGTGGATAGAGAGATGCATAAAGAAAATGTCTTCTTGCCCCTAAAGTCAACTTTAATGTTATAATAAATTCCAAATGTATGATGGAAAGGATTTAAAACGGGAATGGAAACGAAGATAACAGAAAAAGGAATCCAAAAAAACAAATTGTTTTTATATGTAACGGAATTTTTTGCAGGCATGTCCGTAATGGCGGTGGAGCTGGGAGCGAGCAGACTGCTGGCACCTTATTTCAGTTCTTCACAGATCGTCTGGACGATCATTATCGGAACGATCATGATCGCTATGGCACTTGGTAATATTTACGGCGGAAAGAGTGCGGACAAGTCACCGGATCCGGATAAGCTGTATGGCAAGATCTTAATTGCCGCAGTCTGGATCGCACTGATCCCGGTTGTAGGAAAGTATATCGTGCTTGGTATATCGGCACTTCTCATCTTTACGGTAAGCAATAACTTCCTGATTCTGGCAGCATTTGCAGCCTGCATGGTCATTTTTGTATTTCCGCTGTTTTTGCTTGGAACGGTAACACCGTCTCTTGTCAAATATTCTGTGGACAGCTTAGATGACAGCGGTAAGACAGTCGGAACACTTGGCGCCTGCAATACGATTGGCAGTATCATTGGAACGTTTGTACCGACTTTTGTGACGATCCCAGCAGTCGGTACTTCAATCACATTCCTGATCTTTGCCGGAATTCTGATCGCGCTCTCCGCAGTATATTTCCTGAGTGAAAAGAGAAAACGGAGAAAAGTTGTTGTTAGTACGATCGCCCTGATCTTATGTTGTATTCTGGGCTATTCGGATTCCTTTGCTTTCTGGCAGAAGGATCTGACCTATGAAGGTGAATCCGTCTATAATTACCTGCAGGTATCGGAAACGGATAAAAGGGTTGTATTGTCTACCAATGTGCTGTTTGGTGTGCAGTCCGTATATATGAAGGAGGATGCACTGACAGGCATGTATTATGATTATGCAATGGCAGCACCGCTGATGGTGAGCGGCAAAGAAGCTAAGGATGCCAGTATGCTGATCCTTGGCATGGGAACAGGAACATATGCTGTGCAGTGTGAAAAATATTTTGGCAACGAGAACATAGAAGGTGTGGAGATCGATGAAAAGATCACGGATCTGTCCAGAAAATACTTTTCTCTTCCCGAATCTGTGAAAGTAACGACGTATGACGGAAGAGCTTTTCTGCATGCGGTAGATCAGAAATACGATGTGATCATGGTAGATGCCTATCAGGATATCACAATCCCGTTTCAGATGTCATCGACAGAGTTTTTTCAGTTAGTGAAGAATCACCTGAATGAAAATGGGGTCATGGTCGTTAATATGAGTATGCGCGGAAGCGGCGAAGGAAACATCAACCAGTATCTGTCCGATACGATCGCATCCGTATTTGGAACAGTTTATACAGCAGATGTAAAGGGATCAACCAACAGAGAACTGTTTGCTTCAGACAACTCACAGATTCTGCAGGTATTGCAGGAAAATGAGAAAAAGCTGCAGAGCAAGGATCTGGAGCAGATGATGGGCACGGTGCTTGCAGGCTGCACGCCCTATGAAGCAGGCAGCTATATCATGACGGATGACAAAGCACCGGTTGAACTGCTTGGCATGAAAGTGATCGATCAGCTGATCCAGGATGAAGTTGCATATTATAAGGATATTTATCATGAGGAAGGCATCAAAGGTGTCATAGATCATTTATGATACGCAAAAGGTGGCAGATGTGGAGGGCAGCAGATGGAGCTTCGGGTATTACGCTACTTTTTGATGGTGGCAAGAGAAGAGAATATCACAAGGGCGGCAGAACATCTGCATATCACGCAGCCAACTCTTTCCAGACAGCTGCAGCAGCTGGAAGAAGAGCTGGGGTGTAAGCTGTTTGACAGAAGCAGCCACAATATCATGCTGACAGAAGATGGTATGCGACTGAAAAAGCATGCACAGGATATTGTCACGCTGGCAGATCGGACAGAGCGAGAGTTTGCAAAGCAGCAGGAAATTGCTGGTGAAATTGTATTTGGCTGCGGAGAAGCCAGATGTATGGATGATCTTGCGGGCTATATGGAACGCTTTCAGAAAATGTATCCGCAGGTACAGTATGAGCTGTATACGGCGAATGCGGATGATGTCAAGGAACGGCTGGATAAGGGACTGGTCGATATCGGGCTTTTATCGGAGCCGGTGGATATTTCCAAATATAATTTTATCCGGTTAAAGCAGAAGGAACGCTGGGGGATTCTGGTGGCAGAGGATATGCCGCTGGCGGAAAAAGAGGCTGTAACACCGGAGGATCTTTTGTCCGTACCGCTTTTTATGACAAAGAGAACGATCGTAAAAAGTGAACTGGAAAGCTGGTTTGGAGATCTGTTTGAACAGATACAGATCGCGGGAACATATAACCTGCTAAATAACGCAGCAGCTATGGTACGTCATCATATGGGAGCTGCTCTTTGTTATCAGATCGGTGTGACCTATGCGCATCTGAAATTTATTCCGCTTGTTCCAAGGCTGGAAACAGGATTTGTGCTTGTATGGCGGAAAAATCAGGTTGTATCGAATTCAGTCGAATCTTTTATACAAATGGCAAAAGATGAGATATGCCGGGAAAGCATTTCTGATACAAAACAATAGGTATTAGACATGAAAATAAATATACTGCAATACTAAAGGTGTCCGAAAGGACACCTTTTATGATATGTCATGCATCTATGATGCAGCCGCAGCCCATTTGCGAAGCAAATTATGCATGGCCGCGGTTTAAAGAAGAAATGGAGGAAACAATATGAAAACAACAAGCAGAGAAGAATTTGAAAAACAGGATCAGTTTGGGATTGGTGCACCAAACGAAGCATATGCACAGTATTTTATCGGAAACTCTTATTTAAAGCCACTGACAACACCGGGCGCATCAGCCGTTTTTCTGGCAAATGTCACATTTGAGCCGGGCTGTCGTAACAACTGGCATATCCATCATGCAACAAAAGGCGGCGGACAGCTTCTGATCTGTACAGCCGGAGAAGGCTGGTATCAGGAAGAAGGAAAAGAAGCAGTCAGCCTGACACCGGGAACTGTTATTACAATTCCGGCAGAAGTAAAGCACTGGCACGGTGCAAAGGCGGATTCCTGGTTCAGCCATATTGCGGTGGAAGTACCGGGCGAAAATACATCCAATGAATGGTGTGAGCCTGTCAGCAACGAGGCATATCAGGCATTATGATAAGAGCGGAAGTTGCGGAAAATTACCGGATCGCAGAGGATGTGCTTGTCAGATACGAAGAAGGAGTTTTCACGGAAGAGACTGCATCCGACCGCCCGGGAAAGACAAACCAGAAGTTAGCAGAAGCGAATAAAAATGAACCATATCAGTATCAGCAGGAGGATCTGGACAGACTGAGCCGGATCGTGATGCTGTTGGACAGTGGATTTACGGATGAAGAAGTAAAGGAATATATGAGACTGCACCAAAGAAGCGATGGTGTGGCTGCCTGCAGAATGCTCTTAAACCGCAAGCGCGAGCAGACACTTGATGAAATCCACAGACAGGAAAAATGTCTGGAAAATATTGATTTTCTGCGTTACAAAAATGAAAAACAGAGATCGTAAAACGGACAGAAAGGAAGAACAGAAAAATGAATTTGTATAAAACAGATCAGGAATTTATGGACCGGTTTACTTATTTTACAGAAGAGGTCGCAAAAGAAGAAGGACAGACACTGGAAGAGCCGACAAGATATATGGCAATTCTTGCAACACTCATCGGCAGTCAGTCAAAAGAAGCATTTGCGATGCTGCTGCCAGAGGCACTGAAAGCCGGTGTAACCCCTGTCGAGGTAAAAGAGATCGTTTATCAGGCAACGGACTATCTGGGATTTGGCAGAATGCTTCCGTTTCTGACGCTTGTCAATGAAGAACTGGAGAAGGAACATATTGCACTTCCGCTGGAGAGCCAGAAGACAACGACAACAGAGGATCGTTTAGAGAAGGGCATTCAGGCGCAGTCAGATATTTTCGGCGAGCATATGAAGGAAGCATGGAAAGTAGGACATATCAACAGATGGCTTGCATCCAACTGCTTTGGTGATTATTATACAAGAAAGGGTCTGACACTGGTGCAGAGAGAAATGATCACTTTCTGTTTCCTGCTGGCACAGGGCGGCTGCGAGCCACAACTGATCGCACACGCCAAGGGCAATATGAATATGGGAAACGACAAAGCATTTCTGATCAAGGTTGTTTCACAGTGTCTGCCTTACATTGGCTATCCGCGCAGCTTAAATGCGATCAACTGTGTCAATAAAGCGGCAGAAAACCAGTAGAGCAGATCATAAAGCAGATAACGATAAGGGAGAACAGGATGGAATATACAAAACTGGGCAATACTGATATTACCGTTTCCAAATTGTGTGTGGGCTGTATGAGCTTCGGCAAGGCGGGAACGATGCATGACTGGACATTAAATGAGGCAGATAGTGAAAAGGTCATAGAACACGCACTGTCACTCGGTATCAACTTTTTTGATACGGCAAACGGGTATTCCGCCGGGACAAGCGAGGAATATCTGGGACAAGCGATCCGTAAGCTGATAAAAAGAGAAAATGTTGTCATTGCTTCCAAGGTTTATTTTAATGAGGGCAGACTTTCTAGGGCTGCGATCCTGCGGGAGATCGACGGAACATTAAAACGTCTTGGAACAGAGTATCTGGATCTGTATATCATTCATCGGTTTGATTATGACATACCGATCGAAGAAACGATGGAAGCGCTGGATACGCTCGTAAAGGCAGGCAAGGTGCGGGCGATCGGAGCTTCTGCCATGTACGGCTATCAGTTTTACAATATGCAGCTTGCCGCAAAGGAACATGGCTGGACGCAGTTTACGGCAATGGAAAACCATTATAATCTGCTGTACAGAGAGGATGAACGAGAGCTTATCCCAATCTGCAGACAGATGGGCGTTTCGTTGATGCCATACAGCCCGCTTGCAGCAGGGCATCTGGCACGTCCGACCTGGGAGTCTGATTCTCTCCGGGGAAAGACAGACCGTGTGGCAAAGGGCAAGTATGACCGCATGGAAGAAGCAGATATGGGCATTGTAAAGCGTGTGCAGGAGCTGGCAAAGAAGCACGGCTGTACCATGTCGCAGATCGCGATCGCATGGCAGTGGGCAAAAGGGGGCGCATCTCCGATCATCGGTGCGACAAAGACAAAGTATCTGGATGATGCCGCAGGCACATTTGCCGTAAAGCTGACAGAAGAGGACATTGCATATCTGGAAGAAGCATATGTGCCGCATCCGGTTGTAGGTGCGATCGACCATAATCCGGCACAGGGCGTGATACTGCTGGACGAAAAGAAGTAATTTATGCGCAATCATTGAAATAACGATATTTTCACGATATAATAACATAGTTGGAAAGAAAACAGGCACAGGAAGAAAGCGGATGTCAGATATACTGTTATTCTCCCTGTGTCTTTGTCGGTTTTACCTATGCAGGCGGAAAATGAAGGAGTAGATCAGTATTCGGATTTATATTATATTTTCAATAATTGGATATTTGACGGGAAGCTTTCTGTTTGCACCTTTCTGGGGGCGTGTGCTCAGGCATAAAGATATTCTGGAAGGAACAAAGGATCAGAATCCGGGCACGGCAAATGCCTTTATGGAAGGCGGCTTTTTATGCGGCACGTTGACACTTTTGGGTGATCTTGCCAAGGGCTTTTTGCCGGTATTTTGTTGTGTATGGACAACATCGCGGCTGGGCATCTATATGACGGCAGGACTGGCACTTGTGATGACGGCACCTGTGATCGGACATGCATTTCCGGTATATCACAGATTTCAGGGCGGAAAAGGGATTGCGGTATCCTTTGGCAGTCTGCTCGGACTTTTCCCGGATCTTAGACCGGCACTTGTACTGGCAGCTTTTTTTATTCTGTTTTCCCTTGTGATCCGGATCAGCCCGCATTATTACAGAACAATATTGACATATGTCTGTACAATGCTCTATCTGCTGGTTTTGGAGAAAAATCCTGTCTATAAGCTGGCCGGCAGCATGATCACACTTGTTGTATGCGTGCGGATGCATCTGAGCACGGAAGTAAGGGAAGAATGTAAGGTAAATATATTATGGAAGCATTGATTTTATCCTGCAGCACCGGAGGCGGGCATAATGCGGCGGCTGCGGCAGTCAAGGGAGAACTGGAAAAAAGAGGACATCATGTGACAATGATGGATCCGTACGAGCTGGTCAGCCGCAAGCTGGCAGAGGAGATCGGTGCGCTGTATGTCAGAATGGTGCAGCGTATGCCACGTATGTTTGGTGTGGTATATTCGCTTGGTTCCGTGGTCAGGCGTGTGCCCGGCAAGTCACCGGTCTATTATGCCAATATCAGAGTGGCGAAAAGATTGCGTGTATATTTGAAGCAGCATCCGACCGATGTGATCCTGATGCCGCATTTATATCCGGCGGAGCTGATCACTTATCTGAAGGGGCAGGGAGATAAGCTGCCTTTGTCGGTATTTATCGCAACGGATTATACCTGTATTCCTTTTACGGAAGAAACAGACTGCGATTACTATGTGATCCCCGGAGAAAAGCAGATAGCCGAGTTCCGGAAACGGAGAATCCCGGCAGAAAAGCTGCTGCCGTTTGGAATCCCGGTCGCGATGGCATGCGATACCGATCTGACAAAGCAGCAGGCAAGACAGGCACTGGGGCTTTCGGAAGACCTTGTTTATATCCTCCTGACCGGTGGCAGTATCGGAGCAGGCAATATCGAAGAAACGATCAGAAGTCTGCTGCGCTATCTGAAGAAGAGCGGAAAACAGGGAAAGATAATTGCCGTATGTGGCAGCAATGATAAGCTGTATGACAGGCTACAGGCAGCTTACGGAGAAAAGCTGGTGCTTTTGCACCGGACAAGGCAGATGGCACTATATATGCGGGCATGTGATCTGTTTTTATCAAAGCCGGGCGGGCTTTCCTCGACAGAAGCAGCGGTGCTGCATGTCCCTTATATCCAGATTGCGCCGATCCCGGGATGTGAGACGAAAAATATGCAGTTTTTTGCAAAGAACGGAATGAGTATCGCGGTAAAGCATCCTTCTCTGCAGCTGAAACGTGCAGTGAATAAGCTTCTGCGGGAAGAAGATGCCCGGCGGCAGAAAAGCAGCCAGTTTCTGATTCCGCAGGATGCAAGAGCAGCCTTGTGTGACTGGCTGGAAGAAAAATTACAGCAACAAACCGATAAACAGGAATAGAATGGTGCAGGTGAGAAAATGGAAATGAAATACAATCTGACAATGCAGGAAGCGGAAGACTATGTGACTGTAATGCGGCAGATCTTTGATATGGTGCGTATGATCAGCTTGGAAGGACTGTTTTCGGATGGCTTTCAGGGAGACGCGGACGGCTGTAAATGTTACAGCTTCTGGAAAAAAGAAAAACGCTGTGAAAACTGTATTGCCAGAAAAGCGGCAATGCAGAGAAAAATGAAGGTTAAACTGGAATATGTGGATGATTCTCTGTATCAGGTTTATGCAAGATATGTGGAGATTGATCATGAGCCGTATGTGATGGAGATGATCAAGCAGTTGGATATGGATTCCCTGATCGATCCGCAGGGAGGCGAAAAACTCATTTATCAGTTGACCGGTTATACGGATAAGCTTTATGAAGATGCATTGACAGGTGCACATAACAGAAGGTATTTTGAGGATTCCGTCAGGGAAGCCAATCAACCGGGAACGGGCGTGGTGATCGTCGATCTTGATGATTTTAAACTGTACAATGATGTATACGGACATCAGGCAGGAGATATGGCACTTATAACGGCGGCAAACGTGATCCGCAGTAATATGCGCGAAGAGGATACGCTGATCCGTTATGGAGGGGATGAGTTTTTAATGGTACTTCCCGGGATCGGAGAAGCGGAAATGGATATGCTGCTGGATAAAATCTGTAAGGCAGTGTATGAAACAGAAGTACCGGGCTATGCAAGACTCAGGCTCTCTGCCAGCATCGGAGGTGTGATCACAGGCAATGAACCGATCGAAAATGCGGTAGGCAGAGCAGACCGTCTGATGTATCAGGCAAAAAATCAGAAAAACCGTGTTGTCACAGAACATAGTGCGGTTACGGAGGAAAACGTCGATATCGTCAAAGAAGAACAGACGCAGGGGAAACAGCAGATACTGATCGTGGATGATTCCGAAATCAATCGGGAGAGTCTGTCTGCGATGCTTTGCGGGGAGTACCGGATTCTTGAGGCGGTAAACGGCAGTGAATGTCTGGAAATCCTGCAGCAGCAGGGCACAGGTATTTCGCTTGTCCTTCTGGATATAGTGATGCCTGTTATGGATGGTTTTGAAGTGCTGTCCCATATGAACCGGAATCATTGGATCGATGATATTCCGGTCATACTGATCTCAGGTGAAGATGCGGATCCGGTGATCCGCAGAGCCTATGAGATGGGCGTTTCGGACTATATTAACAGACCGTTTGATGCTGGGATTGTATGCCGGCGGGTATTCAACACAGTTAAATTGTATGCAAAGCAGAGACGCCTCGTATCTCTTATGATGGCGCATATCAACGAAAGAGAAAAGAATAACCACATGATGATCGATATACAGAGTCATATTGTGGAATTCAGAAACGGAGAAAGTGGAAAGCATGTGTTCCATATGGATAAGGTCATACAGCTTCTGCTCGATAAGATCGTGCAGAAGACAGATAAGTATCCGTCTCTCTGGCAGGAACGCATCCTGATCAGGACAGCATCTGCATTGCATGATATCGGTAAGATCGGTATTGACGAAGCAATTCTAAATAAACCGGGCAGACTGACTGCAGAAGAGTTTGAATCCATGAAAGCACATACGACGATCGGCGCGGATATGCTCCGTAATCTGCCAAGATACCAGGAAGAGAGAATTCTGCAGATCGCTATAGAAATCTGCCGGTGGCATCATGAACGCTATGACGGGAAAGGATATCCGGACGGTCTTGTGGGCGACGAAATTCCTATTTCAGCTCAGCTTGTATCGATTGCAGACGTATATGATGCACTGACAAGTGAGCGCGTGTATAAAAAGGCATTTTCACATGAAAAAGCTATGCAGATGATCAGAGAAGGGGAATGCGGCGCTTTTAATCCACTGCTTTTGTCCTGTCTGGAAGAAATTGCAGATGAACTACAGGCAGAAATGTAAGAGAGTTTATACCGGCGTTTTTGGTGCTGCATCCGAAGGCGTCATAACCGGAGAATAAGAAGGAAAGATGGAAAACGAACATGAAGAGCATTATCATACTTGTATTGATACTGGTTATTATACTTGCTGTTTATATATTGATCTTTTTGGCAAAAAAGAAAGCAAAAGAAGTGACACGGGATCTGTTTGGAACGGATGATATCAGAAAAGCAGCACAGCAGATGAAGCAGGAATATGCGACAACGCCAAAATCCGTGAATGCGATGACATCACTCCTTCTGCCGCGGATCGTAGCGGATTTTCCGGATTTTACTTACGATGAGATGAAAAACAGGGCAGAAGATGTGCTTGTATCGTACCTGCGTGCGATCGACCAGAATAACAGCAGCTTATTAAAAGAAGGAAATCAGGAGCTGCAAGATCAGCTTTCCCACCATCTGCAAATGCTTTCGGATCAGAATCTGGCCGAGCAGTATGACGATATCAGGATACACCGGACAGAGATCAGCCAGTACAGAAAGAATGCAGGCAGATGTGTTGTTACCTTCCAGACTTCTCTTGCCTGTATGCATTACAGAAAGAACACGGAGGGCGCGATCACAGAAGGAAGTACGGAATATACATACCAGACCAGATTTAATACAGATCTGATCTATATCCAGAACCGGGAGATCGTGGAGAAAGAATCGGACAGGGCGCTGGGCATCAACTGTCCGAATTGCGGGGCTCCGATTTCATCCCTCGGGGCAAAATTCTGTGAATATTGCGGAACTGCCATTGTAGAGCTGAACATCCATGCGTGGAGCTTCAGTCATATTGAGGAGTGTAAATAGTCCTGCAGGCTCAGTCATTTGGAATATCATGGAATCGGCCTGCCAGCTCCTCTGTTTTGACCACATTGATAAAAGCATGCGGATCGATCGCTCTGATCAATGGGATCAGATGTCTTCTGGCATCCGTATTGATAACCGAATAAAGCATTTTCTTTTCTTTTTCTTCATAACAGCCGACGCCGCGGAATAAAGTGGCGTCGTGTTTTGTTGTATCTTTGATCACTTCATAGATTTCATCCGCATGATCGGAAATAATAAACAGTGTTTCCTTCTGATAGCGTTTGTAAAGCATCTGGATGACCTGCGTACTGCAGAACTGGTAGATAATGGAATACAGTGCAATATTCCAGCCGAACAGTGCACCGGCGATCAGCAGCATAATGACATTTCCGATCAGGATATAATTCCAGGCATCTACGCCTTTTTGCTGGGACAGATAGATACTGATGAAATCCGTACCGCCTGTTGTTGTACCGACATTTAAACAGAGGGCAATGGCAAGCCCGTTCAGCATTCCACCGAAAATACAGATCAGCAGGATGTCCTGTGTAAAAATATACTGTGGCAGGATGTCTACAAAAATACTGGATAAAAAGATCACCAGAATGGAATACAGGGTAAACCGTTTCCCGATATATCGATAAGCGATATAGGCCGGAAACAGGTTCAGTATAATGTTAAAAAGTGAAAATGGGATCTGGATATGGAAAAAAGTCAGCCCAATCTTCTGGAGCAGAAGCGAAATGCCTGAAAAACCGCCCGGAAACAGGTTGGCGGCTTTGGCAAAGCAGCAGAGGTTCCATGCATAGAGAATGGATGCTGCAATTACGATTACTATACGGAAATACTGATAAAAATGAGGATGCTTACGTTCGATGGATTGAAACATAACAGGCTCCTTTCCTGATAATACAGAATTTTTTTGATGCTTACAGTATAACATATATGGCGAAAAAGAAACTATAGGATTTTGGTTAAAAACGAATTGTTAACCAAATATAAATACAGGTTGACAATTAAGATTCTTTGTGGTTTAATGCTAAAGGTGACATGATGATACCTATTAGGAGGAGAAAACAATGAGTGAAGTAACAGAAGCAAAAACACAAGGAAAGAGTAAATCAAAATTCAGTATACAGGAGATCTGTTATGTAGGGTTATTTACAGCAGTGATCGCTGTCATGGCGCAGATTTCCATTCCGATGCCTATGGGCGTTCCGATGACCATGCAGACATTTGCGATTACACTGGCAGCAGTCGTATTAGGCGCAAAGCTTTCTACGATCTCCTGCGTTGTATATTTATTACTTGGTGCAGTCGGTGTCCCGGTACTTGCCAACTTTTCGGGCGGTTTTGATAAGTTTGTTGGACCGACAGGCGGATTTTTAATTTCTTTCCCACTGATGGCATTTATCATCGGCTTCGGTGTAGAGCACAGAAAAGCATTTAAAGGTGCATTTGTAGTGGCACTTGTAGCAGGAACTGTTGTGAACTACATAGTAGGTGTGGTAATGTTCTGTCTGCTGACACACAGTAGTGTGATGGTCGGTATTACAGCCTGCGTACTGCCTTTTATACCAACTGCAATTATAAAAGCGGTACTTGCATCGATCATTGGTTTTGCGGTCAGACGTGCAGTCCCGGGTATTCGTAAATGATCTATTTAAGACCTCATCATTTGCTCTGTACACAGGGTTATTCGGGAAAAGGCTATAGTGAAGGGTTCGTATCACACATGAATGAAGTGGTTGATGAGCTCCGAAACAAGCCAGGAACAAAGATCACGTTGACATTTTCAACGGATACGCTGTGCTCCTGCTGCCCACACAAAGAGGGTGAAGATCTTTGTGACACACAGGAAAAGGTAAAACGCTTTGATCAGAAGGTTGTCGATTATTTCGGACTGGAGGAGAAGGAATATTCTTATCAGGAACTGATCCGGGAAATCGATGCAAAAATGACGGAAGAAATGCTCGCTGATATCTGTGAAGGCTGTGGATGGTTTCCGATCAGTGCCTGTAGAAAAAATATCTGTAAGAAATAAAAATGATAAAGGTGCCAGACGTATAAAAGGGTCTGCAGAATAATTGTGTTCTGCAGATCTTTTTTTTATGATAGGAATTCCCTGTCACATAAAAATGCTCTGCGGAAATGTATTTATAAAATGGATCCGGACTGCACATACTGCATAAAAAGAGCGGAGGTTTTTTTAGATGGGTAATCAGGGAAATAAAGGTAAATCAAAAAAACAGGACAAATTTGAGAAAGACGAAAAGAAAGAACAGCAGAAAAAGAGAGCCGAGGGTTCCGATGTGGAGGAAAAGCAGATAGAAACAGAGCTGATCCGGGAAACCGGAGCGGTCAGCCTGGAACGGAACAAACAGCATCACAGAATTGAACTGCTCACGATCATCGGTGAGATTGAAGGGCATGATGTACTTTCCGGGAATACAAAAGCAACAAAATATGAACATATTATTCCGAAGCTGGCACAGATTGAAGATTCCTGTGAGACAGATGGTGTGCTCATTATTTTAAATACAATGGGAGGTGATGTGGAAGCAGGACTGGCGATCGCGGAAATGATCGCATCCTTAAGTAAGCCGACGGTATCCCTTGTACTGGGAGGCGGACATTCGATCGGTGTTCCGATCGCGGTGTCGGCTGATTATTCCTTTATTGTGGAAAGTGCAACAATGGTCGTCCATCCGGTCCGTATGAACGGAATGGTGATCGGAACGCCTGCAACCTATGATTATTTCAAATCCATGCAGGATCGTATCACAGGGTTTGTCGTATCGCACAGCAACATATCACAGAAAAACTTTGAAAAGCTGTTAATGGAAACAAAGATGCTGACAAAGGATGTCGGAAGCCTTGTGGTAGGACCGAAGGCAGTGACCTGTGGACTGATCGATGCAGTGGGCGGGCTGAAAGAAGCTATGGCGAAACTGCATGAGATGATCGATGAGGCAAGTGAAGGATGACATTTCAAAAAAAGAATGTTATAATTGTTTTTAAAGCATCAAATTCGGGGCTTTTGACCCTGACATCATTTTATAGAACCGGAGTGAAAGAAATGGCAACGCAAAGAGGTAGAAAGACTGCTTCCGGACGTAAGAGAACAAACAACAGAAAAAGAAATACAAGAAGGAAACAGGACAGCTTCAGTACAGAGGTAAAAGATGAAGTGATCCTGCTTCTGGGGATTGCAGTGACGATCCTTCTGTTTTTATCTAATTTTCATCTGATCGGTAAGGCAGGAGACGCAGTAAGCGCCGTTATGTTCGGCGTTTTCGGAATCCTTGCCTATATCACACCGCCCGTTCTGTTTCTGGGCATTTTATTCCTGATTCTGAATCTTGGCAACCGTGTGGCGACGATCAAGCTGCTGGCAGGAACTTTCCTGTTTCTGGATCTTGAGGTAGTGGCAGCACTGATCGGCGGGATCGGGAATGCAGGCAGTACCGTAGCTTCCTATTATAGCTATGCAAACACCCACAAAATGTCGGGTGGTGTCATTGGCAGCGCGTTGGCAGGCGGACTGACGAAAACGATCGGTATGGTAGGGACGGTCGCGCTTGTCCTGATCCTTATGATGCTCTGTCTGGTGCTTCTGACGGAGAAGTCCATTGTCCGGCAGCTGGCGGGTGCAGGCAGACATGTTTATGACAGTGCAAGAGAAGATGTGGAAAACCGTATTGAACGTAATGAGATACTGCGTGAGCAGAGGCTGCAGGAACGCGAGATCAGGATGCAGGAGCGTGCGGAAAGAGAAAAGCACAGACAGGAAGAAAAAAGCCTGCGGATGGATAATAAGGTCAGCGGCATTACGGATGCAACGACCTTAAAAGCACCGAAGAAAACGAAAAAGGCAGAGGCAAAGCCGATTTCTGTGTCGGAAGAAAGTCTGGATGTCAGACAGCTGCAGATAGAAGAGACGCCTGCAGTGCAGGATATGGATGAGATCGAAAAAATACATATTAAAGGAATCGAACCGGTTCAGTCAATGAAAGCAGAAGATGTGGCTGCAATAGAAAAACCGGAGAAGAAACCTGTAAAACAGCCGGCTTACAACAGAGAACATAAGGTACAGGTCATGGAGTCTGCACCGGATGATTTTGATATGACGCAGATTTCCGTAGCACTGGAAGAGAGTGCAGACCGGATCGCCGGTCTTACACCTGAACCGGCTTATGTAAGAACAAAGCCTGTTGCAGGTAAAGCAGCGGAGAGTGGTCAGCCGATCGGAAATCAAAGTACACAAACCATGCAGTCTGCCGGCCAAAAGACAGCCGGTGCAGTAGAAATTCCGATAAGTGACCAGATCAGTCAACCACCGAAAAAACCAAAACCATACAAGAAGCCGCCGCTTACTTTATTAAAAAGAAGTGACGCATCTTCCAATAAGAATTCCGAGCGGCAGCTCAAGGAAACCGCATTGCAGCTGAAGCAGACACTGAAGACCTTTGGTGTCAATGTAACGATCACGGATATCAGTCAGGGACCGGCAGTTACCAGATATGAGCTGCAGCCTGAAATGGGCGTGAAAGTCAGTAAGATTGTGAACCTGTCAGATGATATCAAATTAAATCTGGCAGCGACGGATATCAGAATTGAGGCACCGATCCCGGGGAAGGCGGCGATCGGCATCGAAGTACCGAATAAGGAAAACAGCATGGTGCTTCTGCGAGATCTGCTAGAGTCGGATAACTTTAAGAATTTCAAAAGCAATCTTTCCTTTGCTGTCGGTAAGGATATCGCAGGACAGACGGTCGTTACGGATATTGCGAAAATGCCTCATGTCCTGATCGCAGGATCGACCGGTTCCGGAAAGAGTGTCTGTATCAATACATTGATCATGAGTATTTTGTATAAAGCTTCTCCGGAGGATGTCAAGCTTATCATGGTTGATCCAAAGGTAGTGGAACTGAGTGTTTATAACGGTATTCCGCATTTGCTCCTGCCTGTTGTGACAGATCCGAAAAAGGCGGCAGGTGCGCTCCACTGGGGTGTCAATGAAATGACGGAGCGTTATAAGAAGTTTGAAGATATGCATGTCCGTGATCTGAAGGGGTATAACAAAAAAGTTGAGGAAATGACGGAAAACGGGGGCGCAGAGCTTCCGCAGAAGCTGCCACAGATCGTGATCATCGTGGACGAGCTGGCAGATCTGATGATGGTTGCACCGGGAGAGGTGGAGGAATCTATCTGCCGTCTGGCACAGCTTGCCAGAGCAGCCGGTATTCATCTGGTCATTGCAACGCAGAGACCTTCCGTTGATGTCATCACAGGTCTGATCAAGGCGAATATGCCAAGCCGTATTGCATTTGCGGTATCTTCGGGTGTGGATTCCCGTACGATCCTGGATATGAATGGTGCGGAAAAGCTGCTCGGAAAGGGAGATATGCTCTTTTACCCGCAGGGATATCCGAAGCCGGTCCGTGTACAGGGCGCATTTGTTTCCGATAAGGAAGTGGCGGATGTCGTTGATTATTTAAAAGAAAACAACGATGTACAGTCGCAGGATGAGGTCAATCAGCAGATCGAAGCAATGGGAAACGGCTCAGGTGATGCACCGGGGAAAAACGGCGGTGAAAACGAGCGGGATATGTATTTCGCAGATGCCGGCCGGTTTATCATTGATAAGGACAAGGCTTCGATCGGTATGCTGCAGAGAGTCTTTAAAATCGGCTTTAACCGGGCTGCAAGGATCATGGATCAGCTTTGTGATTATGGGGTTGTCGGCGAAGAAGAGGGAACAAAGCCGCGTAAGGTTCTGATGACAGAAGAACAGTTTGAGCAGCTTTTAGAGGAAATTTGAGGGATTTAATGAACATACATAAGGAGAACAGCATGAAAACAGACATTGAAATCGCACAGGAAGCGCAGATGCTTCCCATCACAGAGG